>WLWI01000047.1_pt1 | contig 224754 bp, 238 predicted proteins | sample 6701501 | NCBI WGS metagenome assembly WLWI01 (sample SAMN12718690, study PRJNA515312) | sponge metagenome | isolation source: marine sponge | host: Mycale hentscheli | place: New Zealand: South Island, Marlborough, Capsize Point | collected 2014-11-01 | reverse complement strand
TTTATTAAAGAATTTTCAAATGATATGCCATTCTTTTATGGGTTATTTTCAATTATGTTTGCTATTCTTTTAGGTGTAGGTGCAGCTTTTATTAGAAGGTTTTTTTCAAATTTTAAGAAAAAAATGTTAATGAAATCTTAGCTAAGAAAATTGATATAAATTTCAATTGATATAATACTTACAACACCAACTGTCGCCATTCCAACAAATCCAACAACAAAGGGTTTGTAGCCCATATTTTTTAAGTCTCTAAGGTTTGTCGACAAACCAATAGCTGCCATTGCCATTGTAAGAAATACTTTAGATGAGGCTTTAATGTATTGAACTATGCTAACCCATGTTTCATTATATGAGCTCAAGAAAACTTGATCTCCTGCATTTCTCAAGATAATCATTCCAACAAATCCTAAAACAAAATAAGGAAAAATAGCTATTATTGAATAGTTTTGCGCCTTTGTTTGTCCTCTATTATAAAGATATGCAAAAAGAGGGATCATTATAACAAGAAAAGTATTCCTAATTAATTTAGTAACAGTTGCTATATTTAATGTTTCAGGACTATTGAACTGTTGGTCATAAATAAGACCTGCTGCAGCAACCTGAGAGGTTTCGTGAATTGAGGTTCCTAAAAATAAACCAACAAAAGTAGGGTCAGCATCAAAATAAAAATTAGCAAAATATGGATAAATAAGCATTGATAATATTCCAAACAATGTAATGTTAGCTATGGCATAAGATACTTCATTTTTTTTTGCACCAATGACTGGTGCTGTTGCCATAATGGCTGTTGTTCCACATACAGTGCTACCAATTGAAATTAAATAAGCCATTCTTGTAGGAATTTTAAGTTTTTTTACTAAAAGTTTAATTACAATCAGGACACTAATAATACATATTATAATAAGAGGTATAGCTATTGCCCCAAACTCTAAAAATTCAAAAGGTTTTAATTGAATTCCAAGACAAATAATTCCAAGTTTTAAAATATATTTTTGAGTAAAATCCAATCCTTTGATAAAATTTTCTCTCATTTGAAATATATTTCCAAATAACATTCCAAATAAAATAGCAATCATTGCTGTAGATATTGGGCTTTTATCATAACCCAAAAGTTCGATACCAATAATGTTATTGAAACCTTGAGAGAGCGTATAAAGTACAAATGCTAAAACAATACCAGGTATTACTACCAGGTATTGTTTATAATTCATAAGAAGCTAGATTTGATTAAGCACTTCTGTAAAGTTTAGTCATCACAAATTCTTTATGACCTAAAGCTTCAGCACAAGTTAATCTTCCATTTGCTACTCTTAGAGTAGTTTTAATTAATTCATCTCCTGCTTGAGACATATTCATTTCTCGAGTTAATATTTTAGAAACATCACAATCAATATGTTCACCCATACCTTTTACAGTTAATGGATTTGCAGTTAGTTTAACAACGGGTTCAATTGGATTACCAACAATGTTACCTTGACCAGTTGGAAATAAATCTAGAGACGGCACCGCGCTGGGGAGAAGAGGGTGGGGTTCCCGCTGTTGGCCAACAAATTGAAGGTGGCAAAGCCTGATTCAGGCAAGCGGTTTTTCGTCCTCAAACGACATTTTTTCTGACTCTATCTTGGCGTCTATTGCCGCACGAGCGTCTGCGTCGTAAACGCTTGATGGGTAATAGTCTGAGAAATCTGTCGCAACGCGGTCCAACGGGAAATCCGACCAGATACCGTGATTGGCCTCATACTCCATATGTTGCCGACCCTTTGCATCATAGGGCTGAAAGAGGGCGTCACTTTCACCGTCAAACTCTGTTGGCAATACGTCAAACTTATTGCAGAGCTCGATATTAAAAGCTGGAGCGGCTTTCACCCACCGGTTTTCGATATGCATGACGGCGTATCCATGATGTAGAAACAATTCTCGACCGCCCATCATCCGGCGAAGCCGTTCTGTACATAGATGATTGTAGACATTGGATAATCCGATACCAGCTGGTACGCCGACGCTACGGGCGCAGGCGATGAGTAAGTTGGCCTTCGGCAGACAATATCCACGTTTCGCTGCAAGAACGTTGCTAGCTTTATAAGGTTCTGGCTCGAGGCTAATACTGTACGGGTCGTAACGAATTGTATCGCGTACTGCATAAAACAGCTTGATTACTTTTTCTTTGGCATCGGGGGCGTCTTGAACCGCTTGAGAGGCAAAAGTGCGTACTGAGTTCTGGTCGAAATCGAAAAACTCTGTTGGTTGCATGTATTCAACGCCGACTTCTGGGAAACCGTCGATAATGTGTTCCATATCTATCGTATGCCTTCAGTATGGAGTTTAATCCGTCAGTGCATCTTCGATGGCAAGACCGACCGATAACAGTTTTTTGTCGCCCATCGTTTCGCCGACGACCATAAGGCCTGTAGGCCCTTCTCCAGCCGGATGCATTGGTATCGATAGGGCACAGCGGTCGAGAAAGTTGAAACAGAACGTATTACGCAAGGTCAGCATGTTTGTCGCGACATAGAGGTCCTCATCGTCTTCGAGCGATTTTATGGACGGTGCCACTGTTGCGATTGTCGGCAAAATGACGGCATCAAACGGCGCAGTCACTTTGTTGGCTTCATGGACTAAGGCATTACGAGCTTCCATGGCAACGAGGTAATCGACAGCGCTTATCTCTTTGGTTCGTAGCAGTCGCCCGCGGACGCGCGGATCATATTCTGCCGCGTGCTCGTCGATCTGATTCCGATGCGCGACATAGGCTTCCGCGTAAATACCACCACCAGCATTAATCTTCGGAATCTCTCCCAATTGGGAAAAGGGAATCTCAACGATGCTTGCACCGGCACTAGACAGTTTAGAAAGTGCAGCCGAAAAACAGGAGGCGACGTGATCATCAAGCTTGTCGAGTACCAGGGTTTGCGGAACTGCTAAACGCATTCCATTGAGAGGTAGGGTGACCGCTATGGCGGGTTCGTCGCCCGCGAGAATAGAGTCCACGATCGCGCAACAAGAAACCGTTGGTGCCAATGGACCTGCAGTGTCGAGTGTCGGAACCAGAGGGTAGGCGGCGGTGGCTGGAACTCTCTTTGTGGTTGGCTTAAATCCAGTGAGGCCGCAAAACGATGACGGGATTCGGATAGAACCACCGGTGTCAGAGCCTAGTGCAAAACTTGCCATGCCATCAGTTACCGAGATCGCGGCTCCGGCAGAGGAACCGCCAGGAATGCGGCCTATCTCGCGATCCCAGGGATTTTTTGCTGTTCCGTAATGTGGATTGATACCAAGACCCGAATAGGCGAATTCGGTCATATTCGTGCGGCCGACTACGATGCCGCCGGCGTCGCGCAAGCGTGCCACCGTTGGCGCATCTTTAGTTGCCGGTGGATTATTCTTAAGGACCGTTGATCCCGCTGTCGTGACATCCCCGGCGACGTCAAATAGGTCTTTGACCGAGAACGGAAGCCCAGCGATAGGAGATGCGACAATTCCGGCGGCGCGCAATGTGTCCTGCGCATCTGCCGCGGCGCGAGCGGCCTGCGCGTGGACTTTAATAAATGCCCTTTGACCTTCTCCGTCGGTATCTTCGATCTTTGAGAGTGATTGTTCGACCAGCTCTCTGCTCGTTGTACGTCCCGTACTCAGATCGTTTGCTATGTCTGTAATTGGTTTCATGATGGGCGCACATTGCCGTTCGGCTTATGGATCGTCAACCGGGCTTACCATTGTGTCGGGTTGCGACGATTTCGTCCGCGCAGTAGACCATGCCATGGGGTGACCATAGATGGATCCCTGTTATAAGGAATGCTTGCGTGGCCAATACCTCTTCCAAAGACCAATTGCCGATTATTTCGGATAAACGCATCTTCGCACTCATCCTGGTTCCGTTCGGGTTGGGCTACTTTTTGTCCTACCTGTTTCGGACCGTAAACGTCGTCATCGCGCCCGATCTTGCAGTGGATTTGAAGCTCACAGCCGCTGACCTGGGATTTCTGACAAGTATCTACTTTATTTTATTCGCCGCCTTTCAAACGCCATTAGGCGTTATTCTTGACCGGTATGGACCACGACGGGTGCAGATCGTTCTTCTGTTGGTTGCCGCGCTTGGGAGTTTTCTCTTCGCGATAAACAATTCGATGGTGATCCTCACCATCGCGCGTAGTTTAATCGGTTTAGGGGTGTCGGGGTGTTTGATGGCGGCACTCAAGGCAAACGCGCAATGGTTTTCAGCCGCTCGCTTACCCTTTGTGAACGCCTGTACGATGTCCTTTGGGACCTTTGGCGCTCTGACGGCGACTATTCCTGTTGAAGTGCTAGCCGATCTCTATGGCTGGCGTATGATATTTACTGTGCTGGCGGTGTTTACCGTGTTCCTGGCCTTAGTCACGGCTTTTATCATCCCAGATCACATCAGTCCCAAGGACACGACGCGGCAGGGTAACTACAAAATAGCGGATCAGTTTCGTGATCTTGGCGCAATTTATCGCGATCGGTTTTTTTGGCAAATTGCTGTGGTGACAATGCTCCATGGCGGAGTCTTCTTGTCCTATCAGGCGTTGTGGATGGGACCTTGGCTAGCAGACGTTGCAGGGTACAGCCAGGTTAGCGTGGCAAATCCCATGTTGTTTTTCAATGTTGGTATGTTCGCGGGCGTTGTCGGCTTTGGTGTCTTGGCTGATCGGCTGCAGAAATTTGGCTTTGGGTTGATGATGATCGTTCGGTTCGGCGTCGGCGCATCGCTCATTGTTCAGATTATGTTTGCCATAGAGGTGACGTCTCTAGCGGTGTTTATGTGTGCGGCGTTTGGATTCTTTGGCTCCTCGACTCTCTTGGTGTATGCACTTCTTGGTCAAAACTTTCCGGGACATATGGTCGGCAAAGTAAACACAGCTCAGAACATGATGATTTTTATCGGCGCGTTTGTTCTTCAGTGGGGGATTGGGGTGATTATTGATTTCTGGCCCGCTGTCGGAGAGGGGCGATACGACCCCGAAGGCCATCAAGTTGCTCTAATCTATGTCATCGCCTTAGAGCTGTTGGCCTATACTTGGTTGCTAATGCCAAGCCGGATGGATAAACGCGATTTGAACGGTTCGAGATCATGACAGATACAAATGATAACCCACGAGCATATCCCGATCGCCCCTATGTTGGCGTCGGTGTCGTTGTCTTTCGTGGAGAAGATGTGTTGTTGGCTCAGCGGGGAAAGAAACCTCGACTGAATAGTTGGAGCATCCCTGGCGGTGCACAGGATCTCGGGGAGACGGTAGAAGATGCGGCACATCGAGAAATCCACGAAGAAACAGGCATTGAAATAGAACTCCTTGGTCTGGTTGAAGTCGTGAACAGCATCAATCGCGACGATAAGGAGCGTGTGCAGTTTCATTACACTCTGATTGATTTTGTTGCTGAGTGGAAAAGCGGCGATATCGTCGCAGGGGATGACGCTGCCGATGCGCGTTGGGTGCCGATAGGAGAAATCCATGACTACAATTTGCGGAAGCTGACTCATGACGTCATCTTGCAGGCTGATGAACTAAGAAAATCTGGCGCCCTAAGCGGTAAAAACCGGCCGCAAAAAACAATTTGAAGGCTCTGGATACTTTTTTTTCGTTAGAAATTGGTTTCCGGTTCGCGATGTTAATAAATTATCAACCATAGGAACGCTTCACTTGACCTAACGGAGGACAAGAGGAGCATGTTATGCAGAATGTTGATGAATTAAAGACCCGGGTTGAGGAAACAGCAGAGAAATTACGCGCCTTTCAAGAGGGCCGGAATGGTCAAAGCCAGTCGCTGGTTGAGATGCTTAGCCAACTTGAAGAAAAATACGCCGCGCAATCCGTTGAACTTGAATATTGTCGAGAGCGAATTGATCCGTTGGAAACTGCGAACGCTCAACTTGCTGTCTTAATGGAAAGTTTGCTCGACACGATTGACGCCGGGTTTGCCAATATTGACGGGGACCCACTTCAAAAGGCTGCTGATATTGCTGGTTCGATGCTGGTTGGCGAAATGTCACTCGATAGCAGTGATGTTCAAACCGAAGACCCTATTGAAGATGAAGTACAGCCCATTGAAACTGAGGTGCCAGAAGAATTGATTGCTGATGCCCCAGTTTCACAGGAAGAGATAGAGAAGGACGCTATCGAAGAAACTGAAGTTTCTGAGTTTGAATTGATGGAACCTGAAGCTTCCACCGATGAAGCGCTGGAATCTGTCCCTTCAGATGAGGATGAACGAGTAACACAGTTTGAGGATGTTTCCGAAGCGGCTTTGGAGTTGGAAGCTGAAGAAGATGCCCCAACGGCAGATTTGCCTGAGCAGGTGGTTACGGCAATTGCCGACACCGAGGTCGTTGTCGACGCGCTGGACAATGCTGTTCCTGAAATTGCCGAGGAACTTGTGTCTGACGAACTGGTGTTGGAAGACGCAATCGACATTGATACTTCAGATGAGATGGTGGCATCTGCGGATGACCTCGACTCGGTGGCTGCCCTAGCACAGGAAATCGAAGAAGAGGTCGCGGAGACTGAGGATCAACCGGCTGCGTCAGATATTCGGGCGTTGTTAGAACGTGTCGAAGCGCTTGCCGCAAAAGCGGGTGCCATGGGTGGTGACGACCAGGTCGAACCCGCTGCGGAGACTGTGGAAGACGATGGCGATGTCGATCTTGAAAAACCACGTGAAGCAGGCGCTGCCGCTTAATACTCCAGTCAGTTTAGTTTGACGTTAACGGCCGGGCTTTTAGTCCGGTCGTTTCTTCTATAGCGTTCCGTTTTTGTAAACTGGGGCCGTGATACCTCGCGGCAAAAGAAGGACGGGAAATGCTTAAATCCGGTAGTGAGTATCTGGAAAGTCTGCGCGACGGTCGTCGTGTGTTTGTCGGCAACGAGCAAGTCGATGATGTAACGGAGCATGAGGCGTTTCGGAACGCCGCCCGATCCTTTGCGATGATCTATGATATGAAAGCCGCTCCGGAAAACCAGGATGTTATGTCATTTGAAGAAGATGGCGACCGGTTCAGCAGTTACTTTCTAATGCCCAGGACAGCTGATGATTTGGCTAAACGATCGGAGACGCACCGGAGAATCGCAGAATGGTCGCATGGCTTACTGGGCAGGTCGCCGGATCATGTTTCAAGTTTTGTAACAGGGTTGGCGATGAAGCCGGCAATGTTCGAGGAAATTGGTAAGGGGTTTGGCGACAATATCGTCAATTACTATCACTATATGCGGGCGAATGATATTTTCGCCTGTTATACGGTTTTACCGCCGCAGGGCGCTCGTAAACCGGAGCTCTACGAGCGTGAAGGCATGACGGTACCGACCTTGCGTGTCACCGATGAAGACGATAATGGCGTGACGCTCAATGGCATGAAAATGCTCGGAACCTCAGCGATCTTCAGCAACGAAACTTGGGTCGGGAATCTGTTGCCGTTGGCGCCCAATCAAGAAAAAGAGTCTATCACCTGTGCTGTGCCGCTAAATGATCAGGGTGTCTCTATTTGGTCACGTAAGCCACTGGAAAAATATGCGGTTACTGAATTCGATAATCCATTGTCATGGCGGTTCGATGAATCTGACGCGATGGTGATCTTCGAAGATGTGAAAGTACCTTGGGAAAAAGTCTTTGTGCATAACAATACAGAGATGTCGCGGGGTATTTACGTACAGTCTCCTTCGCATTCGATGGGCAATCATCAGTCTAACATTCGGTTTCTTGAGAAGCTTAAGTTGATCATCGGCATCGCGCACAAAATCGTCGAAGCCAATGGAGCGGGGCATATTCCTGCCGTTCAGGGAATTCTGGGCGGCCTAGCTGCACAGGAGGCGGCTCTGGAAGCGATCATTCAAGGGCAGCTACAGAATCCTGAAGTGATGGTGGATGGATACCTCAACATCAATCAGCGTTACATGTATGCAGCGCTTTATTGGTGCACGACTAACTATTCTAAGATTTGTGATGTTGTTCGCGATTTGATGGGTGGCGGGCCATTCCAGATGCCGGCTGATATTTCAGTCATCGACGACCCTGCAATGAAAGAAACTTTTGAAAAGTACTGGTCAGTGCCTGGGCAATCGGCGATCGATCGAATGAAACTTTATAAGTTGGCCTGGGATTTGATTGGCTCAGAATTCGCAGGGCGACATATTCAGTATGAGCGATTTTACGCAGGTCCAAGTTTTGTTGTCACCAATTACAGCTATCTGAATGCGCCGTGGGATACCTTTGATGGGTTAGTGGATGACATTCTGGATGGTTACTGAGATTTTGACCATGGGTCGGTCAGTTCCCTCACTTTGTCTCGATAATACGTGACGGTCTTCTTGAAACGCTGATTTAAGGAATTTCTGTCTTCAGGCGTTAATTCAAATTCGCTATAGGGTACGGGGGGGAGCGCCATCGCGACATCCGTATACCAGAGGTTTCCGTAGATTTGCGTGCGTTGAAACTTTAGGTGGTCGTATTTCAGACGCACCGCATGCAACGTGTCATGGGATGGACGAAACATGATCAGGCTATTGTTGGCGTTGGTCTGTTTTTTGGTCTCGCACCATTCCCAGGGCACCCAGTCGGTATCCAGATGCTGGTTACCTTTCCAGAATTCACCGATGTAGGCGTATTCTGGCTTAAATTTTAACAGGTGAGTATGGATGTCCTGTTCTTCAGTACGCTCTGCTGGATTGATATTGATCAGATAGGTCAGACATTTAGATCGTACATCGGGGTGAGGGCTAATCTCGTATCCCGTTGAATATTTGTGAATGGCCGTTTCAATTCGATTGTCGCGGGAAATATCGAATTTCTGCTCGATCGCTGACTTGAACGCATCCCCATTTAAAAACTCGATGAGGTCTTTGATTTTCTGGTTTTGATATTGCTTTAGCCGGAATGCGAGGCCGAAACCTTCCAGACGTTGTGTGTCTACGGGCCATTTTCCCGAATTATAACATTTTAGGTAATGTTTCACGGACGTCGTGCACCCCGGAAACGGTATTACTTTATAGTTTCTTTTCAGGAGACTTCGGATCAAGTCCTCCGTGTTTTCCGAATTAGGAATGTTAACGTCGTCAGACCTTGTGATCAGTGCAAAATGTTCGTCGGACAGAATGTCCTTAACGTAAATATGATGGAACGGCTCGTCACCGAATTCAGCATCGTTTATACGGTCGAGGATATATTCAAATTCACTCATGCGAGACTTCGTCCAAAACGCAAAATCGAAACCAGTTACAGCTTTCTCATCGCTATATTTGTATTGGTTAGCACATTAATGAAGGGTTTTGGGAAAGAGATGGTGCCGCCGGTGAGATTCGAACTCACGACTTCTCCCTTACCAAGGGAGTACTCTACCCCTGAGTTACGGCGGCCCCGTCAAATGCGGCGGCACAATGCCATGCGTTGCATCTCCATGCAATAAAACATGAGCCCTGATAAAAAGGAAAAATCGATTTGCTATTTATAGATGCCACCAGCCGGTGTAAATTTGCACGATGACCAGTCAACGCGATCAAAATTCGGCCAAACCCACTAGTAATGATAAGGCTGCGGAAAGAAGTCAGCGTCAGGCGGCACAGTTACGGGCAAATTTACAACGTCGTAAGGAACAGGTGCGGCAAAGAGGGGCTTTGGGCGAGACCGACGATTAATGTTCTAAATCCTACCTTTTGCCAGTGAAGCCGATGTGAAACTGTGCTTGTACCCGTGAACGTTATCGAAGAACTACTTAGATCGTATATAGCGTTGACCTGATCGTTGCGCTTAGATCACCCATCGCTGTGTCGACCTCCAGCAAAACCTCTTTTTCTTTGTAGTTTAGATTGAAGGGTTCTTCTGCAATGTCGACCCCGCTTCTTAACGATACTCTAATCCCCGGTCCTTTCGGCTTGTCGATATTCGCGCGAAAGCGAGGTGAAGTGGCTATATGCTCGGTAACCAACAGATACTGATGAGGTGCCGTTTTGTTTACTGTTTCAACAAATCTCTTTATGTCATCGTTGCCCAAATGCTGTAGCACTTGTCTTACAAAAGCTATGTGGCCCCGTGGCAATTCATCTTCTGCAATATTGAGTTGTCTGAATTCGACATTCTCAGAACTGTAAATTTCTCTATTTTTCTTGATCATAAAATTGGATACATCGCAGGCAATGTAATGAGATGCATCTAAAGTGAAGTTTTTTCCGACGTTGAAGTCGCCACATCCTAAATCCACAATTATCGGGCTATTGAGTTTGGAGAGAACCTTTTTCACGGTGCTTACATATGGATCGATAATATTATCTGTATGAGAGCCTGCGCCCGAAATAGCATTTCCTTTTTTGTCTCTTCCCCAAGCCCCCTCACGATAAATTTTATCAAAAACCTGTTCTGTGCTCAGCCCACGGTACTCGCGCTCTAATCCCAAGAAACCTTGTCTAAGTTTTACCAATATCGTCAGGAGGGCTTTGGGTAAGGCTTTTTTGAGCGCTTTTTTGACCGTTTTCACTATCATTCTTTTTTGGACCTTCCCGTTACGCATATTTCCCTGTTTTTTGTTTATTGCTTCGTTCTCTCACAGAACAATCTTATTGCAAGAGCGGCTGCTGTGCTATGTGGAATGGGTATGTCCGCAAAAGCTATTCTTGGATAATTGGGACTGGAAACGATTTTATTCGTCGATTTGGCTAAGTGGTCTAGAAAACTGGTGCATTGCGGTTCAGCCGGGTATAAAGCCGCCCATAATTTACCCGTTTTAGCTGTCATGAGAAATATGGCCTCGGGCATAAAATAGGATGTAAGCGGCGAAATGGATAAAATACGAATAAGAGGGGGTAAACCCTTGTCGGGCACTGTGCAGATCAGTGGCGCTAAAAATGCTGCCCTGCCGTTGATGGCCGCCTGTCTTTTAACCGAAGAAGATTTGGTGCTTACCAATTTACCGCATCTCGCTGACATCAGCACGATGGCTAATTTACTTACACAGCACGGCGCCAACATCAGCATGGCAGGCGAGGCGGGGAATAATGGTCACGCCGGCCGTGCCCTTAATCTTAGGGCGACTCGTATCACTGATACCACCGCGCCTTATGAACTTGTTCGCCGCATGCGAGCTTCAATTTTGGTGCTTGGTCCACTTTTAGCACGCACGGGGGAAGCAAAAGTCTCGTTGCCGGGTGGTTGCGCAATCGGAGCACGACCCGTGGACCTCCACATTAAGGGTCTGACACAATTGGGTGCTGAGTTTGAGATGGCGGAAGGCTATATCGGTGCCAAAGCGCCGCAGGGATTGCGGGGCGCCCATATCGTCTTTCCGATGGTCTCCGTTGGTGCGACCGAAAACTTGTTAATGGCAGCTTGTCTAGCAGAGGGTGAAACAACGCTAAGCAATGTGGCGCGCGAACCTGAGATTGGCGACCTTGCAGAGTGTTTGATTGCAATGGGCGCTGAAATCTCCGGTATCGGTACTGATACGCTCGTTATTCAGGGCACGAAAAGTTTACATGGCGCGGAACACGCAGTGGTGTCGGATCGTATTGAAACCGGCACTTATGCTATGGCGGCAGCGTTGACTGGAGGAGATATTGAACTTACTGGTGCACGGGTTGATTTGGTTGAGGCGGTACTCGAAAAGTTGCGAGAAGCGGGTGTCACGATAGATTACACAGAGAATGGGATTCGGGTAAAACGTGACGGGATGTTGCGGGGTGTCGATGTGATGACTGAGCCTTTTCCCGGTTTCCCAACTGATCTGCAGGCCCAAATGACGGCGTTGATGAGTATGGCCGATGGGGCAGCGATGATTACAGAGTCGATATTTGAAAACCGCTTCATGCATATTCCCGAACTGGCGCGGATGGGCGCCAACGTAACGGTTCATGGCGCTTCGTCTTTGGTTCGTGGTGTTGACACTCTGGTTGGAGCCCCAGTAATGGCAACAGATTTACGAGCATCTGCGTCATTGGTTTTGGCAGGCCTTGCCGCGAAGGGCGAAACCATGGTCAGTCGCGTTTATCATATTGATCGCGGTTACGAGCGGATTGAAGAGAAGCTTGCGGCGTGCGGCGCTGATATTGAGAGAATCGACGAATGAGCGAACCAACCTTTCTCAAACTGCGGGCTGCCGATGAAGATGATCTGAAAATTATTTCGACGTTTCTCCAGGACGCGGTCATTGCTGTTAACGAGATGACTTTTATCAAAGACGAATCCCGTTTCGCCTTTGTCGCAAACCGCTTTCGATGGGAAGACGCAGATCGCGAAAGGCCAGCTGAAGGAGACGCTATTTATGAACGGGTCCATTGTGGAATTTGTTTTGACAGCGTATCCGCGGTCCGGCAGAACGGCCTCGATCAGCGACGAAAGGCTCAAGTTGTTTCGCTCCTTTCTATTGGTGTGACAGAAAAGTCTATCGATTTGTCCTTTTCCGCTGGAATTACGGTCCGCTTGGAGGTGGAGAAGATTCGATGTCATCTTCAAGATTTAAACGAACCTTGGCCAACACAGTGGCGACCGAGCCATCCGTTGGAAGACGAATAGGAGAAGGGTGGAAAGCCCTGTCGTGGAGACATCTGTGAGTGAAGAATATGATCTTGTGTTGGCTTTGCCGAAGGGCCGCATTCTGAAAGAGGCTCTGCCGTTATTGGCGCGCGCTGGCATTGAGCCCGAGGCAGCGTTCAGTGATGAGCGTGACCGACGCTTGACCTTTGGGACCAATATCGAGGGGCTCGGTATTATACGGGTTCGTAGCTTTGACGTCGCAACGTTTGTGGCATTCGGTGCAGCGCATATCGGTATAGCTGGGAGCGATGTTCTTATGGAATTTGACTACCCAGAGAACTATTCACCTCTCGATCTTGGAATTGGAAGGTGTCGGATGATGGTCGCGGAACCGGCTGACGTCGGTGCGGATGATGACCCCAGCCGCTGGAGCCATGTTTCCGTGGCAACCAAATATCCTGAGGTGACGAAACGACACTTTGCGGCACGCGGGGTTCAGGCAGAGTGCATTAAATTGAACGGGGCGATGGAACTGGCGCCACTGCTTGGACTTGCCGGACGGATCGTCGATCTTGTGGATACCGGACGCACCCTCAAAGAAAATGGCTTAGTGGAAATAGAGCACATTGCCGATGTGAGCTCTCGCCTGGTCGTGAATCGTGCGGCTCTGAAGACGCGCCCTGAACTTCTTGGTGGTTGGGTTGATCGAATTCGAGAAGCAGTCAATGACCGATAAGATCTCCTTTGCTGATCCTGATTTTCAGGGACGGATCGATACACTAGTCGATGGTCGTCGTGGCGTCGATGTCGATGTCGATGACGTCGTGCGCAGCATTTTGGAAGATGTCCAGAAGCGCGGTGACCAAGCGGTCCTTGAGTGTACGGAAAGGTTTGATCGATTGGCACTCGACGGACCGACTGCAATGCGTATAGATCACGCCGAAATCGATGCTGCGAAGTCAGAGTGCAGCACCGATACAATCGCGGCGCTGGAACATGCTGCGGGCCGGATTGAAGTCTATCACAATAAGCAAATGCCTCAGGGCTTCGACTATACCGACGATGACGGTGTACGGTTGGGATCACGTTGGACTGCGATATCATCTGTAGGGCTTTATGTCCCGGGTGGTACTGCGTCTTATCCGAGTTCTGTTTTAATGAATGCTGTTCCGGCAAAAGTAGCAGGTGTTGATCGGTTGGTAATGGTCGTTCCAACGCCAGATGGTGTCCTCAACCCTTTGGTACTCGCGGCGGCATCAATCGCTGGGGTAGACGAAATTTACCGAATTGGCGGCGCTCAGGCCGTTGCAGCCCTGGCCTATGGCACAAAGACCATTCCACCAGTTGATAAGATCGTTGGGCCGGGAAACGCATACGTGGCAGCCGCAAAGCGACGCGTGTTTGGTGTTGTCGGGATCGATATGATCGCCGGCCCATCAGAAATCTTAATTGTTGCCGATGCCGAAAATGACGCTGCCTGGATTGCGGCAGATTTACTATCTCAGGCAGAGCACGACACAGATGCGCAATCGATCTTGATCTGTGATGATGAGGATTTTGGCGATGCAGTAATGGCATCGGTCGAGGATCAGCTCGCTGTTCTTCCGCGTGCTGATATTGCGCGCGAAAGCTGGAAAACCTATGGCGCTGTTGTCATTGTTGCGACGCTGGATGATGCAGTTCCGTTGATTGACCGATTAGCGCCAGAACATCTGGAGCTGGCGGTTGCTGACCCTGAATCTCTTAGTGCGAAAGTTCGTAATGCAGGTGCGATATTTCTTGGCCGATACACGCCCGAAGCCATTGGCGACTATATTGCTGGCCCAAGTCATGTTTTACCGACGTCGCGGAGCGCAAAATATTCATCGGGGCTTGGTGTACCGGACTTTTTAAAGCGAACGTCAATTATCGGATGCGATGCGGCAGCAGCATCGAAAATTACAGGTAGCGCAGAAATATTAGCCGATGAAGAAGGCTTGGCCGCGCATGCCCGTTCGTTGTCCATACGTCATAATAAATCTTGATCGCTGTGAACGGTAAGGACACTTTGATCTTGGCGTCGGCGTCGCCAAGACGTTTGGATCTCTTGCAACAGGTAAATATTACGCCTTCTGCGGTTGATCCTGCCGATATTGATGAAACACCAAATAAGAATGAGCTGCCAGCAGAGTTGGCATTACGCTTGGCACAAGAGAAATTACAAGCAGTGATTTCAAAGCACACAGACAATTGGGTGCTGGCGGCGGATACGGTTGTTGCCTGTGGCAGACGTATTGTTCCAAAGCCTCAAGATGAGGCAGAGGCGCGTCGAAATTTGAAAATGCTCTCTGGGCGGCGGCATCGTGTTATTGGCGCGGTCTGCGTCACGACACCCGTGGGAGAAATCCATCATCGACAGGTAACAACTTCTGTAGCGTTTAAGAGGCTACATCAAACTGAAATCGATCATTATATCGCGAGCGATGAATGGCAAGACAAGGCGGGCGGCTATGCGATTCAAGGCCTGGCAGCCCGGTTCGTTCGGTCCATCAATGGCTCCTATTCCAATATTGTCGGATTGCCGTTGTTTGAAACATGCGGGATGCTTGAAGGATTAGGTTTTACAATTAATGGTTCTGAATAATGTCTCGTGAATTACTGATCGAAACTGAAGGAGATGAAGTGCGGGCCGCTCTTCTGGAAGATGGAACTTTAGTTGATCTCATTGTCGAACGCGAGAATGGCGCCAGCATCGTTGGTAATATTTACCTCGGTCGTGTTGAAAGGGTTATTCCAGGTATCGGTGCGGCATTTGTTGATATTGGTCGAGGCAAGTCCGGATTTTTGCCGCTTTCCGAGCGACGGGGCGGGGAGGCTACAGGGGAACCGGTTATTGAAGGCGGTACGGTGTTTGTACAAGCTAAGCGTGACGCCTTTGCCGAAAAGGGACCGCAGCTTGCCCGTGAACTTTCGCTTCCCGGACGTTTCCTGGTTTACGCGCCAAGCGGTGGTCGTCTGTCGGTATCCCGTCAAATCGAGAATGAAAGCGAAAGAGACCGCTTGCTCAGTATAATTAGTGATATCGCTGAGGAGGGAGAGGGTTTTGTATTGCGGACCGTTGCTGATGGTGCTGAACATGACGTCCTGGCAGCCGAAGCGCAATATTTACGCGACACGTGGCAGAGTGTCTTAGAGGAACGTGAGGTCGCCAATGCCCCGGCACTTTTGTATAGCGAACTTAATGCTCTCCAAAGAGCGATACGGGATCAGGCGCAAGACGATGTAGTCATCATTCGTTTTGACGACAATGCGGCTTATGGTGTTGCAAAGGCGTATTGTGACCAATTTTATCCAGCTTTGACGGAGAAGCTTGCAGTTGAGCCGGGGCCGGCACCTTTGTTCGACCAGTATAATATTGAAGAGGCGATTGAGACGGCATTGAGCCGTAACGCCCCGTTACCGTCGGGTGGTGGGCTGGTAATAGAGTCTATGGAGGCGTTGACCGCAGTTGACGTGAATTCGGGACGGTTTACCGAAGGTAGTAGTCCTGACGAAAACGCCCGGAAAACCAATGTGGAAGCGGCCGTTGAACTCACGCGACAGATTAGACTTCGTAATCTTGGTGGTTTGATCGTCGTTGACTTCATTCATATGGATGATGAAGCGGGTTGGGAGGAAATTTTTGACGCATTGCGACAGGGGTTTTCTCGTGACCGCGTTAGTTGCCGCGTTGTCGGGCGTACGGAAGGCGGATTGGTAGAACTCATTCGTCGTCGTCGTCGTCCACCATTGTCGGAAACATTGCTTGATAAGTGCCCCGAATGTGGTGGTGATGGTTATGTTTGGCGAACTGAGAGTTTGATTTTTGAGGCATTACGGTCGTTACGCCGTGAGGCAGCCGTTGGAGCACCTGGACGTCTTATGCTGAATGCAAGTCCAGAGATTCTTGAGGCGATTGAACGCTCAGGTAATAATGGTAATCCATTCTCCCGGGTTGGGAGGCAGGTAGTTACTCAGGTGATGCCCGATTTCGGCCCGGAAGAATACGAGATTTTCATCGATGGTGATGGCAATGGTGGTAATTGATCTAGCGTCTAAACGCAAAGGCGGTAAATGCCCGGTTTGTAGCGACCCTGGCGCCGAGAGATATCGTCCATTCTGTTCACGGCGATGCGCCGATCTTGATCTCGCGAAATGGCTCAATGGTAGTTATTCGGTTCCTGTTGTTGAATTGGACGAGGGCGATCTCGAAGAGCTAGAGGCCTCGGTAGAGGACGATGGTGATCTGAGGGAAAAGGATTATTAGGCCTGTTATTTTAGCGTTTAACCGGTATGGACAGGGCGGTTGAATTCTCTTATAAGCAGCCGTCGCATTTATGCATGCCCAGGTAGCTCAGTTGGTAGAGCACAGCACTGAAAATGCTGGTGTCGGCTGTTCAATTCAGCCCCTGGGCACCACTCCCTTTTTCGCTAATTTTAGTACAGATTGTCGCCGCCATTGACGACGATGCACTGCCCTGTAACAAAATCGCTATCTTCGGAGGCGAGATAAATTACAGTGCCAGCTAAATCTTCTGGCATTTGGATTCGGGAAATTGCGCGAGCGGAGACGGAACGGTCAAACCGTGCTGGCGTGAAACCTTCTTCAGCTTCCATAACATCTGTACAGGTCAGGCCCGGTGCGATGGAATTGACGCAAATACTGTCTTTTCCGAGTTCTTTGGCGATAGCACGGGTGAACGCAAAGACCCCGCCTTTGGATGAAACATAGTGGGCGAAGTGGGTCGTGCCCTTCATCATTGTATCTGAGGCAATATTGATGATTTTTCCATATTGCTGCGCTTTCATAATAGGAGAAGCCGCCCGAGCGCAGAGAAAGACGCCGCGCAAATTCACCGACATAACCTTGTCCCATTCATCAACTGGAATTTCTTCAAATGGTTTTCGATCAAGCGAGGCAAAAACGGCGGCATTATTCACAAGGATGTCGACGCGACCAAATTTGTCGATGACCGTATCCATCAAATTCTGAACGGCTGTCTCATCGCTGACGTCGCAGGTTTGCGACATGACATTTGCTTCTGGTAGGTCTGCCTTCACGGCTTTTTCCGTCTTGGCGCAGTCTTTGATATCGACGATCACAGTTTTTGCGCCTTCGGTCGCGAGCGCCTTTACATATACAGCACCAATTCCTTGTGCTGCTCCTGTTACAATTGCTACCCGGTCTTTGAGTCGCATGAGGTGTCCTTTCAGTTAATTTAGGGCGATTTCGGTAGAACGGAAATTCAGGTACTACGTTACCAATGAGCAGCAGAGATATATAGTAGAGTAAGCAGCATAGTTGTTGTGATGGTTTGGAAGAAAAGGAAAGAGATAGAAGCGGATGGTTGATCAAGTAAACGAATTGGAAGGCAAGGTCGCTATTGTTTCAGGGAGCGCGCGAAATATTGGCCGCGCGACGGCGATAGAGCTCGCTAGAGCGGGAGCATCACTGGTCGTAAACGCCCGTGAGTCGAAGGATCTGTGCGACGAGGTCGTGGCCGAAATTGAGGGAGCGGGAGGAAAGGCGATTGCCTGTCTTGCGGACATCAGTGATGCCGATGCTGTTAGGACAATGGTTGATGCGGCGACCGATGCATTCGGTGGTGTAGATATTTTGGTCAATAACGCTGCTGTTCGTTCAAATATTCCTTTTCTCGATATCGATCAGGTTGAGTGGGCGCGGATCGCAGCAACGTGTCTGCAAGGAACGCTGAACCTCTCAAGAGCCTGTATACCACTTATGATCGAACGCGGCGGCGGGGCGATTGTTTCATTGGCGGGGTTGTCCTCTTACAAGGGGTCCGCTGGCAGATCGCACGTGATGGCAACGAAGGACGGTCTGATGGGGTTAACCAGAGGTCTCGCCATCGAATTTGGAGAGAAAAACATTCGGGCGAATTCTGCGGTTGTTGGCCGGTTTGACACCGAGCGCAGCGCTAATGCGCCACAGTCAGGATATGCAGTAGAGCCCGACATTCCGTTAGGTCGGATGGGAGTTTCTCAGGATATGGCCGACCTTATTCGCTTCCTCGTCGGTCCTGGTGCATCCTATATTAGTGGCCAGACAATTCATGTGAATGGTGCCGCATATTGCCCTCATTAGGAGTGATCTCCAATGAATATTGTCGTATTCGAAGTCACGTTGCGTGAAGGTGTGGGCCAGCGTTATTTTGATTTAGCTGCTGAGTTGCGAGCAGAGCTAGAGAAAATAGACGGATTTATTTCGGTCGAGCGTTTTCAAAGCATGGTCAATGAAAGAAAATACGTTTCGCTGTCTTTCTGGCAGAACGAGGAAGCTATAAAAAATTGGCGAGAGCAGGAGAAACATCAACTGGCACAAGAAAAGGGAAAATCAGAAATCTTTTCAGATTTTCGAATTTCTATAGGTAAGATTGATCGACAATACGAGATGGTGGACCGGTTAAGGTGAGTGAAACAGTATTTGTTACTGGCGGTGCGGGTTATATAGGCAGTCAGTGTTGCAAGCTATTGGCTGCAAACGGTTATCGCCCTGTCACCTATGACAATATGTCTTCGGGGCGTCCAGAATTCGTTCGATATGGCCCGTTGGTGGAAGGTGACATTCTTGATGGCTTTCGGCTTGATGCTGCGCTCCAGGAATATCGGCCGAAAACGGTTCTTCATTTTGCGGCTCTGATCGAGGTAGAAGAATCCACTCGTGAGCCGATACTTTATTACGATGTGAACGCGTGCGGCACGCTAGCTCTTGTTGAAAAATGCAAAGAACATGGGGTTGAACATTTTATATTTTCTTCAACAGCTGCGGTATATGGAGAACCATCTGTTAGTCCGGTTAAGCTTTCCACTCCAACGACACCTATTAACCCCTATGGTTGGTCAAAATTGATGGGTGAACGTTTTCTGCAAGACTGTGCAGTTGACGCGGGAATGGGTGTTACGATTTTTAGATATTTCAATGCCTCCGGATCAGACCCTGATGCAGAACTGGGCGTGAGATTTGAAGGAGCGTCGCATTTGATACCACGCTTGATTTCAGCCGCTGCGGAGGGGACGCCATTTTCTATTTTTGGAACTGACTATGACACCGCGGACGGTACCTGTGTTCGCGATTATATCCATGTTTTGGATGTTGCGAATGCCCACCTAGCAGCGATGAAATCTCCGGTTGATGCTGGTCATGTCCGTACGTTTAACATTGGCGTGGGTCGGGGCTATTCAGTAAGAGAAGTCCTAGAGAGCGTCGAGCGGATTACCGAAACAAAAATTGACCTTCAGCTAAAAGATCAGCGTGCCGGAGATGCTTCTGAACTTGTCGCAGGTGACATCGACGAAGTAGTAAACATGTTGGGCTGGCATGCCGAATTTACAGAGATCGATGATATAGTTTTTCACGCGTGGCGTTGGTATTGCGCTGATGGGTAGCTTTGTTTCTGCTCCTTACAGGGTTATCAGGGGTTCTTCGTACCGTGACATGTTCTAGATTCTATTGAGAAAGTGAGTATGGCTCATCCGACAAATTTCTATCTGCTGATAGCATGATTTTACAGCATATTTGTATATGGAGTTCGTTTCGAAAGATGTCTCTATGGTCGATTAAACTGTTCCATAATTGGACGGAGGTTGTGTAGGTTTGTTCAGTCATGGCGTTCCGCAGTTTGCTGAATCACTAAACAGGAAGAATGCGGTTTTAAGGATGCTCTCCGCTTGTTTTGGGTAAGAAGGCGCACATACATCATGGGTAATTCAGGTGCCAATACGTTGGCAAATCGACTCCGACTATATCTATCTAACCCGATAGATATCCTTGCGGCAGTTTCGTTGGCTAACATTTGTTTTCTCAGGGTATGGCGTGAACTCATTTTTGCCTCCAGCAACGACCAATTTTATCTGCCGGATTATTTCTATTCGTCATATCTAGCGATCATATTGAATATTGCCCTGTTGTCCGTCTTCCTTTGGCCCGCGATTAGGTTTGTGGTGCGCTCAGAAGTTAGGTGGAAGAAAATCACGGGTTCGCTGGTCATTCTCGCCTGCATGATTTTTCCTCTCAACTTTGTGCGGCTAATATTTTTAACCAATGCTTACTCAATAGATTTTTTGAAGGACTATTGGTTCGCTTTCCTTCTGTTGGGTGTCTACATGTTATTTCGTCATTTGGTTCGGACCGCCCATTCAATTGTATTTATCTGTCTTGTCCTTTCTCCGTTTGCTGCTCTTACCCTGGGACAGGCTGTTTGGATGATCTTTGAAAAACAATCTGCAACAGTCAAAGTGGCATCGGTGCAACGATCAACTTTGTCGGTAAAGAAACCGACCCGGATAGTTTGGCTGCTTATGGATGAGCTTGATCTGGACTTGACATACCTCAAACGTCCTATGGAACTCAAATTACCAGAGTTTGATCGGTTTCGTCATCAGGCATTCTTTGCACTGAATACAAATAGCTATTCTCGCCCCACGCTGGCGGCAATACCGTCTTTTCTGATTGAGAAAATTGTACAGCATGTGCGTCTTGCCGGTCCTAGCGATCTACATCTTACCTTTGATGATGTGGAATTAGCAAAGGATGGAAATTATTTGGAATACCCCAACTTTTTCAGTGAAGCTGCCCAATTTGGCGCCCGCGCCGCGATCATCGGTCTTTACCATCCCTATTGTCGCCAATTTTCTGTGCACACAGTTCATTGTGAGCGGTATTCATTCAACACACATTCACGGAGAGCGAGTAAAAGCATCGCGCAGGAGATGCTGAACCAGATTGTCGGCATTACTCCGCTCGCTGTTCGGATTAATGCGGTGGCAATATACTCTGATATGGAAAAGGCGATAATCCGGTATGCTGGGGATTCGTAGTTTGATTTGGTGTATCTCCATGCATCTGTTCCTCATAGTCCATTTATTTGGGATGACGAGAGGAAATCGTTTACATTAACGGGCCGAAACAAATCAAAGGAAGGGTACTTCAATAATATTCGGCTAGCGGATAGGTTATTGGGAAAAATACGGCGAGCTATGGAACTAAGAGGTACTTGGGACGAGAGTACTGTCTTGATTACGTCGGACCATGGGTGGCGTCTCGCGAATAGTCACGGTTATCCGCGTCTGCGCAAGATCCCCTTCGTTTTAAAAATGCCCGGTCAACGAAACAATCTCGACTATACGAGTGATTTCGCACCGATGCGATTGACTAAAAGTCTTTTGCTCGAAATCCAACGTGGTACGATCAAAGATTCCGTCGGCGTTGCGGAGTGGATTAATAAACGTCGACCGAACGCTCGGTGAAGAAATTTGTCGATGAACTCGGTTGCTTGGAAAATATATAGATATAGATAGTTTTGTTAGCAATAGCTGGAACTAGAAGCGCGTGAATGACTGGTTTTTACGGTCTCTATAAAACTTTGATAAGCGAGTTCAAGCCCTTGCTTTAAGCCGATCTCTGCTTTCCAGCCAAGGTGCGTGATTTTTGTGCAATCGAGTAATTTACGCGGCGCACCATCTGGAAAATCCGTATTGAAGATTAGGGATCCACTAAATCCAACGGTTTTAGAAACGGCATTCGCGAGACCACCAATTGATATCTCTGCGCCTGAGCCGATATTGACGTGATCTTCATCGGAGTAGTTTTTCATTAAGTAGATGAGGGCGCTGGCGCAATCGTCTACAAAGACGAATTCGCGCACTGGATTTCCCGTTCCCCAAATTTCGACCGTAGGACTCCCTTTTAGTTTCGCTTCGTGGAATTTTCTGATTAATGCGGGGACGACATGGCTGGATTTAAGATCGAAATTGTCGCCGGGTCCATATAAATTATTGGGCATCGCAGATATGTAATCGCAACCATATTGTCGTCTGTAGGCTTGGCACATTTTAATGCCGGCTATTTTTGCAATCGCATACCATTCATTCGTTGGTTCGAGTGGACTCGTTAGCAAGGCATCCTCTGCCATGGGTTGTTTGGCTTCGCGTGGATAAATGCAGGCAGAGCCTAGGAACATCAGTTTTTCAACGTCGTTAAGTTTTGCGGCGTGAATGATATTGGTTTCTATAACGAGATTATCGTAAAGAAACTCGGCGGGGCGGGTATCGTTGGCATAAATGCCGCCGACAGTTGCGGCCGCAAGAAACACCGCATCAGGTTTTTGCGCTGTCATCCATTTAGACACCGCTTGTTGATCCCTTAAATCAATTATTTCTCTACCGGCTGTTAATATCTCACAATTTTCTTGTTCGAGTTGACGACAAATAGCAGAACCGACCATGCCTCGGTGACCTGCCACCCAGATGCGTTTGCCACTGAGAGAATATGGCGTATTCTCATTCACCATTTCGCTTCTCTTCTGAAGCAATCAATTCCATATCTGACATGACCATATCGGATACGAGTTCTTCAAAACCAATTTTGTGATGCCAATCGAGCTTTTCGTGTGCTTTCGTTGCGTCGCCGCGTAAGATATCGACCTCCGTTGGGCGGAAATAACGTTCGTCGATTTCGACGAGTATTTCGCCTGTGGTTTTATCGACACCGACTTCGTTGATGCCGTTTCCACGCCAATCGATGTTTCTTCCAACCGCCGAAAATGCACATTCGGTGAACTCCCGAACGGTATGGCATTCTCCTGTTGCCAGGACATAATCGTCTGGCTCTTCCTGTTGTAATATACGCCACATGCCGTCTACATAGTCTCGGGCATGGCCCCAATCGCGTTTTGCGTCTAGATTTCCAAGATATATTTTTTTCTGGTGTCCATGTTGAATTGCAGCCACGGCACGGGTGATTTTACGCGTAACAAATGTTTCGCCGCGGGTTGGTCCTTCATGATTAAAGAGGATGCCGTTGGACGCATGTATGTCGTAAGCCTCGCGATAATTCACGGTAATCCAATAAGCGTAGAGTTTGGCGACAGCATAGGGGCTTCTAGGGTGAAAGGGTGTTTTCTCTGATTGCGGCACTTCAGTGGCTTTACCATATAATTCTGACGTAGAAGCTTGATAAAACCGTGTTTGCTTCTCCATGCCCAGTATGCGGATCGCTTCGAGCAATCGTAATGTCCCCATACCGTCCGCGTTCGCGGTATATTCTGCGGTTTCAAAACTAACTTGAACGTGGCTTTGTGCGGCGAGATTATAGACTTCCGTGGGCTGCGTTTCCTGAACGATACGGATTAGGTTTGTTGCATCGGTCATATCGCCATAATGCATGAAGAACCGAGTATTCGTTTCGTGCGGATCCACATATAAATGATCGATCCGAGCTGTATTGAAAGATGATGACCGTCGTTTGATTCCGTGAACGGCGTATCCTTTGCTTAAGAGAAGCTGCGCTAGGAATGCACCATCTTGGCCCGTGATACCGGTAATAAGAGCTATTTTATTTTGCATTTTCTATGAATTTCAGAAGAGGAGCAGAAGCCGTCAGTTACCAATTTGAGCTGGAAAATTTATTAAGTACAATAACAGTAAAGTATTGTATTATAGGCGCAATGTTAGATAGTGGGACAATCCTATTTATTCTGATAAACTGGGTTTTGTCGCAGATATTGAAATTTAATGATTTAGTGTCGGAAAATTTTACACATTGAGGTTTTGTTTTTTTCTCGAGATATTCTAAGTATTTGAAAAATAACCAAAACGTAATGTTGGCATGGATTTTGCATAGTTGTTTGCTATAAGTTGTTGCTTTACGATGGTTAAACAGAAAACGATGTTCGAGCGCAGAATTAAGATGAAACTAAACATGATCAAAAACGGAATCTTTGGCTTTATAGCCTTCGTGATGATCAGCGTTGTTGCAGATCCTGCGAGTGCTTTGTTGCTAACAAAAAGCGGGGTGTCTACCGGCACACGCGATAATTTTACGGGCACAATTGGTAATAGAATTACAATTGGTAGCTCTGACGTTACGGTTAATGCGCTTGGCTATGAAGATGAAGGCGCAGATGGATTGGCGATAGCGCATCAAATTGGTATCTGGACCGCGTCCGGTACGTCGTTGACTAGTGCGACCGTTGCTTCAGGTACTGCTGGTGATCTTATTGGGGTTTGGCGTTTTGTCTCATATTCCCTCGATTACCCTGTTGGCCAATACCCAATATATAATTGGTGCTGAAGTGTTTAATGGTTCTACGGACGCATGGACTGACGTTAATACTGTTGGCGGCTCTGGTTTCGGTTATGGATCAGGGATAGTAAATGCTGTGTCGACTAATACCTTTGCAAGTGGCGGATTTGCGGCGCCACAGAGCAACGGTGGCGGAGTAAATTTGCGATGGGGTCCTGCGAATGCAACATTTACAACTATGTTTGATGATATCCCTGAACCAGGTACGATTTTAATTTTCGGCCTCGGGTTAGCTGGTGTTGGTTTTATGCGGTCCAACGCTCGTCGTAAAAAGGTCGTCATCAAGAAAGCGTAAAACGCCATAGCAGTATATAATACTCTTGATTTGTCGAAAAACTTACGCTGGATAACGTGTGAGTTTTTTGCGTTTTAGATCAACTACTTGCACATTTCTTTTGAAATTAGTTTTTTAGAAAAACATGATAGAAAGTGTAAGTGTTTCTGCGAACTGAATGCAATTTATCGGCTCATTGCCGGATGAATAGGGGTATAAATTTAAGCGTTAGAATTTTTTGAGCCCCGTTTTTTCGCAAAATAAATAGTATAAAAATAATGGGTTATTGCGAAAATACCGTTTCCACAACCGCCGGGGTTCTTGAATAAGCCGGTATAACCACTCCAGCCCACATTGTTGCATCCAACTGGGAGCTCGTTGAATTCGACCGATGTTATAGTCAAAGGCAGCTCCCACTCCCAATAAGACGGGCACATTTAAGTTTGGTCTGTATTTAGACATCCATCGTTCTTGTTTGGGCGTGCTTAAGCCGACCCACACGACGTCTGCGCCACTAAGGTTTATAGTCTTGACGATTGACGAGGCCTCCGCATCTGTTAAATCGCGAAATGGTGGATAATATGTCCCCGCAGTTTGCAGGCCAGGATAACTTTGAGCCATCGTATCTGCGAGCTCCTGTGCGACACCAGGTGCACCGCCGTAGTAAAAAGCTGACCCATTATTTGCGCCCAAAAACGCGCTCAAACGCAACATTAAGTCAGGTCCAAAGACGCGTTCCACCTCATAATTGCCGGCCAATTTTGACAACCAAACTAGTGGCATACCGTCGGGAACGCAAAAATCTGAGTCATTGAGAATTTTTTTGAAGTCTTGATCATCTTGCGCTTCGATAATGCCATGAACACCTGTAACGGTTACGAATGTGGGTGTTTCCTTTTCAATTCGTTTCAGGATTTCGGCTGAAACGTTCTCCATAGTTGTCGCGCTAATTGAGACGCCTAGGATATTGGTGTGGGAAGAGATTACTGGGTTTCTCATATAGGAATCTTCTGATATTGGTCACATAGAAGTAATAATGCCGAATTTAATTATGGGTTTCTGCGAAAAAATTATGTTTAGGCGGGGATGTTTAGTAAAAAATAAGTATAATATAAGTTATTAATATAATTATTTATTACTTGTACAAAAAGATAGAATTAAACATTATTAACATACAGAATACAATAATCTTCATTGTAGTTTTGTAGTTATTTGTTATTAATGTTTAATAATAATTGTATATTATAAAACATTAATTGAAATTTTACCGAATATCCAATAGAAACCCACTGGTTATCAAGCTCGGAACTAAACAAATAATGTGTTGAGGCTCGGTATGGGTTTTGAGAATCCTCATAATGACGATTTAATTGTTGTAGCTGGCGGTGGAGGGTTTATCGGCGGGCATCTTGTCCGACATCTATTGAAACAGGGATACACGAATATTCGTTCCGTAGATATTAAGGCGTGTGACGAGTGGTACCAGATTAGTGACGACGTAGATAATCGTCAGCTTGATTTGAGAGAGCTGAACGCATGCCAAGAAGCGACGGTTGGGGCGGTTAGGGTGTATAATTTGGCCTGTGATATGGGCGGAATGGGCTTTATCGAAACCAATAAAGCCGCATGCATGATTTCTGTATTAATAAATACACATTTGCTGTTGGCCTCTAGAAGTAACAGTGTTCAACAATATTTTTACGCGTCGTCTGCGTGTGTTTATAACGCTGATAAACAGGTATCGGCCGATGTTATTCCCCTAAAAGAAGGTGACGCTTATCCTGCTATGCCTGAAGACGGTTATGGTTGGGAGAAGCTGTTTAGCGAGCGCATGTGTCGGCATTTTTATGACGATTTCGGCTTTGATTCGCGGGTTTTTCGTTTTCACAACGTTTACGGTCCCTACGGCACGTACGATGGGGGAAGAGAGAAAGCGCCTGCCGCGATTTGTCGAAAGGTTATTGAGGCCAAGCTTAGCGGTCGACACGAAATAGAAATTTGGGGGGATGGCGAACAGACGAGAAGTTTCATGTACATAGACGACTGTCTGTATGGCATGGATCGTATAATGGAGTCAGAGTTCCGTGCCCCCCTTAATTTGGGGAGCGATCAAATGGTTTCGATCAATCAATTGGTTGATATCGCAGAAACAATTTCCGGGATAACCTTAGATCGCAGGTACGCTCTTGATGCTCCAAAAGGGGTACGCGGGCGTAATAGTGATAATACGTTGATAGAAGAGGTGTTGAATTGGGTACCGTCAACGAGTTTAGAGGATGGCTTGGACGTAACCTATCGCTGGATATACGATCAGATATGCGGCAGTGACGAGGCCAACAAATTCTTTTAAATTATAGAATGTATTGAATGCTTTAGGGGCGATGGGAAGCCATTTTCGCCGTTTGACTTTAATAATCAATGAGAATCTTGAGACGTGTCCGACGCAAATACCGAGCGGTCTACACAGGATGCCCCTATGGAGCAGAACTCAGTTGACCAAAAACAAGCTTCAGAGGCGAAGTGGGTTCCTTGGCTAATTATTGCGTGTGATACAGCTATTCTTGAATTCTGTCTTTACCTCAGCTGGCTTGTCAGAGCGGAGTTCAATCAATGGTTTCCAATTCCGCTGGACCTTCCTGTTAATGGAGGCATAACAGCAGGTGTTTTGGTTGTTCCATTAGCCTTTCACTTGATGGGCTTGTACCCAGGTTATGGCCTGGGTGATGTTGAACGAATAAGGCAGCAGGAAACCGGAATAGCAATCGTCTTTTCTAGTTTGTTGATCTGGGATTATCTTGCGCAAGACGGTGCGTGGTCTCGCGGGATACTGCTTGCAACATGGTTGTTCGCGGCAATTTTGCTCCCGCTAACCTACGGTTTGTTGCGTAAAGTCCTCGTGGGCATAGGAAAGTGGGGTGTGCCCATTATTGTTGTGGGGGCACGTGATGCGGGTGCCGCCATTATCATTCTTCTGAAAAACGACCTCCGGTTGGGTTTGCGTCCGGTGGGTGTCTTGGATTTCGATTCTTCGCTTGTTGGGAACGAGGTTGGAGGTGTCCCTGTAGTCGGCACGATTGCTACTGCGCGTCAGCTTGCCAATTCAGTCAAGATTTGTGCTGTTGCAATGCCCGAACTAAACGGTGGCCAACTAGCGGAGCTGAGCGCAAAGTTACCGTTTCCCCGGATAATTTTATTACCTGATTTTGGTTCTTTGCAAAGTACCTGGATAACACCGAGGGACCTTGGTGGTGTTTTAGGCTTAGAAGTAAAGAAAAACTTACTTCTTTCGCATAATAGAGTTGTAAAACGAATTCTTGATATTGTGTTGAGCGTTCCTCTTGCGGTTCTAGCGATACCTATATTATTGATCTTGTGCATCGCGATCATGGTGATAAGTCCTGGTACGCCATTTTATAAGCAAAGGCGGGGTGGGCAGGGTGGCCATGATTTTGACATGCTGAAGTTGCGGACGATGTATAGGGATGCTGATCAACGACTCGAAAAATATTTACAATCCAAACCGGGCCGCCATGAAGAATGGGAAAAATCGTTTAAATTAAAAGATGATCCGAGAGTACTTCCTATCCTTGGGAAATTTTTAAGACAAAGCAGTCTTGATGAATTGCCTCAGCTCTTTAATGTTTTAAAAGGTGATATGAGCCTTGTCGGTCCGCGACCTTTTCCGTTGTACCACCTTGAGCAATACAGCGATATTTTTCGTGAACTACGGCAAAGTGTACCTCCTGGCATGACAGGGATGTGGCAAGTGGAGATTAGAAGCGATGGTGATATTCATCTTCAAGAACATCATGATACCTATTATATAAGAAATTGGTCAATTTGGCTTGATATCTATCTCCTCGCGAGAACTGTCACTGCGGTGATCTCTGGCAGAGGGGCCCACTAAGGTATGTGTTTTCCAAACCCCGTGGCACCTAGTAGATATGATCTACGCAATTATTCCCACATTTAATCGTAAGGGGCATTTGCTCCGGTGTTTGGAATGTTTATCTAAACAAGACACTGAAGTTATAGCGATCATCTCGGATAGTGGTTCCACAGATGGTAGCGCGAAAGAGGTTGCAGAAAAATTTCCTGATGCTGTCTACCTAAATGGGCATCCTGACTTGTGGTGGACAGGCGCAACTAATCTTGGTCTTTCCTATTTTCAAGAACATGCAGCTCCGAATGATTTCTTTTTATTGTTAAATGATGATACCGAATTTTCCTCTCACTATTGCGGTGCGCTACTGACTCTGGCGATGAGTATTCAAAACTCGATCATCGGCTCCGCATGTGTCGACATTGAAAATGATGACATCCTTATCGACGGTGGAATAACGGTGAATTGGCTAACCGCGCACAATAAAATTCTGAATTATGGGACAAAATTGTCAGATTTTAGTGCGGGGCATGCGGAAACGGTTTCTGTGCTTCCTGGGCGGGGAACTCTTTATCCTGCTTCAGTCTTGGATAAAGTTGGATTGCTTGATGACACAAATCTGCCGCATTATGGGGCTGACTATGAGTATTCGAGACGTTGTACTTTTAATGATTATCTCCTACTTGTCAGTTACGATGCAGTTATCTTAAGTGATACAACGACCACTGGGATTCATCGCCACGGATCGAAATGGACACTGGAAGCGGTACGACAGTTTTTTTGGGAAAGAAGATCAGCCTGTAATCTTCCTGATCGTTATCAATATTCGTTCAGAACCGCAACGCATGTCGTCAAAGGGTGTATCTTTTTCTTATGTTCAGTAATCCGATTAACCAAAAGATTTCTGACCACGTAATTCATCCCCTTCATAGTGCACTATTATTTTGTGAGTTTCCGCGGAGCATGGTGCCGACATGAGAGACATTCGTCGAAATCTCGTTTGGCGAAGAAAATTCGCGGGGAGCATTCGGTTTTTTGCTACTAACCTTTGGGACAGTATTGTCGCGTATATACCTTCATTGACAACCTCCAAAGTAAAAAACAAGGATAAGAACAAAAAGAAACTGTTACTCGTGCGGGTTGATGCGATCGGCGATTTCGTTTTGTGGTTGGATTGTTTTCGACGTTTTCGGCAGCATTACCCGAAAGACAACTGGGAGATAACTCTCGTCGGCAATTCGATATGGCGCGATCTTGCTGAACCACTTCGATATGCCGATAGATATTGGTTTGTCGATGTATCTCGGTTTCGCAATCACTTGTTTTATCGCCGCGGCTGGTTGAAAAAAATTCGTTCAGAGGAATTCGATGTGGCGATTTCACCGGTTTTCTCCAGGCGCACGCTAACCAGCGACAGTTTGGCAGGTCGAAGTGGCGCAAAGGAACGAATAGCTTTTTCAGGAGACCTTAGTAACGCTACAGAATATGAACGAAAAGTTGGTGATCGTTGGTTTTCACGTATTGTGCCTGCTCGAGAAGGGATCCAGCATGAACTCGTGCGTAATGCAGAATTTATGCAGGGAATTACCGGTGAGAAAATCGAACTGGGAATAGGCAGATTCGAGCCGGGCCCTTTGAATACGTTTTTGATACCTGACAGCCAATATTTCATTGTTGCCCCGGGGGCGAATGACTTTAATAGGGCGTGGCCGGTGCCCCGTTTTGCAGAACTCCTGCGGTACATTTGTAAAAAGACGGGGTGGGTTGCGGTTATTGTAGGTGGTGAAGCAGAAATCAATATCGCAGCGGACCTTGCTAGTTCTTGCCCAGAGATATCGTGTTTGAACTATACCGGGAAAACATCACTCAATGAATTACTCGGCTTGCTGCGGGGGGCCGCCCTTTGTCTTTCCAATGAAAGTATGTTGGTACATATTGCGGCTGCGTTGAATGTTAATGTCGTTTCGATTGTTGGCGGCGGGCATTGGCAAAGATTCATACCATACCCTCCGGGTATTGGCCCTCTCGTCCACCCTGTCGTAGAAAACATGTCGTGTTTTGGTTGCGGGTGGAATTGTCGGCATGATGAGTTTGACGGAACGACTTGGCCGTGCATTAAAAACGTTCGGACGGTTTCTGTTTATCAGGTGATCGATACACTGATCGCTTCCGATTGAAGCCTTATTTTATTTTTTTGGCACAAATAATTGATTCAAAGCCATAATAGGCCCAAGTCGCATAATAGACTTTGTTGTGCCGCCTTGACATGTTCTCCATGAAGAGACCAGCAAGCCAGTACAAGAGCGGCTTATAGTTTTTTGTCGAAAATTCTATAAGAAAGCCTTTGTCGGATACTGTATTTAGAATTTTGCTAAATTCTGGTGGTTTTCCGAGATGGGTCTCGTCGTCAAAATAATTGAGTGTACCATGACGGTTTGGGAAGTTAACGCTCTGTTCGCATGGAAAAGAAAGATAAATACTCCCATTCACTTTGACCGCATCGAGCAAGGCAGTAAGAACTCGTTCTCTTTCGTTACAATGCTCTAAATTATGTGTAGAAATTACCGCATCGAATGCGTGTCGAAATTTACTGATTTCATCAGAAAATTTGTCTGGGGTCGTAATTATATAATTGTCAGCTATTCCGATATTGGTTTGATTGTAATTTTGAATGTCGATTCCAGTGTAATTGCATTGCGGCAATATCCGTTTTGTAAATAGTGGCGAGTTGTTTCCGCAGCCAACGTCGAGAATGTTGCTGTCTGCTTTAAGGTTTTCTAAAAAAGATTGTTTGGAGCGCCTTAAAACGAATTTGCGCCATAGCCACCGTTTAACGGAGACTAGTATTTTTCTCCGTTTTAAACAGGGTTTAATTAAACTATAGATCACTCGGAAATGCCTGATTGGCAAACGATATTGAGTAAATGTTTGATGGTACGCATAGGATTGTAGTGTTAGTTAAGACTGTTATCACAATGAACCAATATTCTAGCATAAGTAAATTAGAGTTTTAACGTAGAGTTATAGAAACCATTGTCTTGTAGGAGGCTGGTTTTGAAAAGAAAACACTAAACTTCATTTTTTTAAGTTAAATCAACATGATCTAAACTTTCTTATCAATCGCATTTTTAGCCCATTGACCGACGAGAAAAGCAGTGGCTATGGCATCGATAGTAGCACAATGTTGTTGAGGTCTTTGGCCGATAGTTAGAATAGAATCCATGAATTTTAGTGCCAATTCGATTACCAAGTATAACTTAGCGGCATTCCTGCTCATCTTGTTTGGCGGGATAAAAGGTTTTGTGGTCATTCCGTTACTTTTCAACCTGCTCGGAAAAGAAGGGTACGGGTTGTATGTTCTGGTAGCATCAAGCACAGGCTATGGAATAATTACCGCTTTACTTGGCCTCGATACATCGATTTATCGATTAATGCCCTCGCGAAATGGCACTCGGGGTGGGGTGATCACTCTCAACAGTATTTTACAGGCCGGGCTTTGCTGGAACGCTGTAATTATCTTATGCACGATGCTTTATGTATTTGCGTGGGGGCAGGGTACGTCATTTGAGCGACTATTAATTTTTGGGGTCATGATTTGTGCAGGTCATGCCTTATTTGGCCTTGGCGCAGCAGAAAACAGGGCGAGAGAAAAAATTATCGAATATGCAGCGCTTGTACTTGGGTTTCAGGCACTTGAACTAGCTGTCCTTATAGCTGGTGCTGCATATTTTGAGGATGCTGTACGAATGTTCGGTAGTGTTGCTGTTTATGACTTATCAGCGGCAATTATCGTTTTGATGTTTCGGTGGTTCGGGCTCGGAATTACCCGTCCGTCGATGGTTGACGCTACGGTTGCGCTGAAATTTGGGTTTTATAGCGCTCTTCATCAGGCGATTGGAGCGGCTTACTATATTTGTGATAAATACATTATCGCCGCTTATGCAGGCCTTGTAACACTCGCATCTTATGGGGTTGCGTTTGCGATATCCGCAGTCTTGCTGCAGGTTGCTGGTGTTGGTGCAATCCTCGTCCCGACACTTTTTGCTCGTGCTGTTGATAGCGAAGATAAAAGTGAGCAAATGGCAGTTATTAAGGGTGCCTTTACGAATTTCTCATTGTTCGCCGTACCGTCTTTTTTTGGCATATTGTTTATTGGCGAACCTTTAATGGGACTTCTAACGAACATGGACACTGCTGAGCGTGCGTATCCAATAGCGGGTATTTTATCATTTGCATTTTTACTCTCAGGATATAGCCGAATTTTGATAATTGCTTTACGGACTGTCGGTATTCAAAAGTTGATAACAGGATTACTTCTCAGCTTACTGACATGTTTTGTTTCGTTATCATTACTATTTGTTCATTTTGGCGTTGTTATAAGCTGGGCTGTTGCATACGGATTTCTTGGGACGGAAATACTGCAGATTGCAGTGCTGACGCTTTATGCCCGAAAGATAATTCCGCTAAGGTTTGATTGGTTTCAAGCGCTTAAATCAATAATCGCCTCTGTTATAATGGGACTACCTCTTTTTATATATTCTCCGGAGAGTGCCGGTGCATTGGTTGGCTTTATAATCCTGGCAATTGCGATTTATTTTGGATTGATTTTCTGCTTCAGGTCTATTGAAAGTGTGTTAAAAATTTGATCGGCAACCTATCGGGATAAGTCACTAGTTTGATTTAGTTCTGCTGTCTCTACCGGGTTCTGTTTTGAAAATTATGTATCCGAAAACTCGGTATCCCACCATGAAGAATTAAATAGAGGAAGTTGTGACTTTGCCAATTTTTTCAAGACCCGATCAAAACAGCGTAAAGTGTATTTGTTCGTGCTTAGCCAAATCGAACTGCCGTCAATCCGAAAATTTGGATTCGTAGAATGGGCAAGGTTGTAATTTTACAGGAACATATCCCGCACTATCGGATAGCTGTATGGAATAACCTTAATGCGGAGCTTGCGAAAGTAGGGCATCAATTAGAAGTGGTCGCAGGGAACGCTCCGTCAACAGCTAAATTTGTGGATGGTATGGATCAATTGGAATGTGGCGTAAGAGTTAAAAATTATTGGCTAGGTAATTCGTTTTATTGGCAACCAGTATTGAGTAGGGTGATGTCAGCGGATTTACTGGTTGTACAACAGGAATTAAAAATACTGGTCTCCTATGCAGCGATCATTTCTAGATTCTTGATTGCTAAACCAAAGCGATTGGCTGTTTGGGGGCACGGAAGAAATTATCAAGAATTGTCCGAAGGGCCATTCCGTAGGGTCGTAAGAAACTGGATGGTACGTCGTTGTGACCATTGTTTCGGCTACACAGACAGCAGTAGAGACGCCTTGATTGAAAGGGGAGTGCCGCCGAATAGAATCACAGTGATCTATAACAGCATAAACACAGAAGCGATCTCCGAGGCCCGCATTCGCTCGACACCACAGTTTCGGAGAACGACCCGTCGCCGACTTGGAATATCAGAGGGTGCGTTCGTCGCTGTTTTTTGTTCGAGGCTACATCGTCAAAAGAAAATACCGTTTTTGATCGAATCTGTCTTAGCTGCAAAAGAGAAATTACCCAATCTTGAAGTTTTGATTATAGGATCCGGGGAAATGGAGGCGGACTTGAAGAAGATGGCCGTTGGATTGGATTGGGTACATTTGGTTGGAGAACAATATGACAGTGATCTTGCGGATTACCTGATTGCATCAGATGTGTTTTTGATGCCTGCTCATTTAGGGTTGTCTATAATTGATGCCTTCTCTGCAGGTTTGCCGATAATTGTTGGGGACTTTCGTAATCACAGTCCCGAAATTGACTATTTGGAGAATAATGTAAACGGGGTTATGGCTAACCCCGTTTCTTCTGACTTTGCGGATGCAATAGTAGAGTTGGGAAAGAACCCGGCACTCGTTAAGACAATGTCGGCGGAAGCCGTGAAGACATCTACTCGTCGCGATTTGAAGTCCATGGTTGCAAATTTCTATTCCGGTATCGACACTGTTTTGGACAGATGACCCTGTTTTGAATGGATGACACTGAAATTGTGCCGTCTATGTTGAAGTGTTTCGTTTATCCTGGGCCAAACCACCTTTTTTTATCGGTGGGGATATTCCACGTTGTGGAATTGGCCGAACGATTTCATGTAACAGTTTTGCTCGAAGAGTTTCAGGACAATGCGATTCCACAACGGGTTTTGCAGGCGCTAAAAACAAAAAATGTTACGATAATTTTTTTTAAAAGAAGCAGGTTACTGGACAAGCATCGCAGTTTTAAGACTTTCGCTAAAAATATCCCATTTGATTCATTTGAATTCTTTCTCACCGATAATGATATCGGAGAACTAAATGTCTACCTTGCTCGCGAAGCCCAAAGAAACCGGTGTCCAGTATTCTGTTATCAAACTGGGGCGTGTCTCGGCGACATTAAGGAAGAATTTTTAAACCTAATAAAAATTCATGGAGGACGCTGGGCACACAAGAGAGGGATGCCTGAGTGGATTGGTCGATTGCATTACTATAGCCAAAGGTTGATGCGGCACTATTGGAACTATTGGTTGGCGCCGATGCTCGTAGGGGAACTTCCGTTCCGTGGGAAGTCGAGTATGTTTTTAAGGACAGGTTGGTGGTGCAAAAGGGATGGAGACCGCGTGTTTGTATACGAGGATGCCGTTAAAGACTATTGTCTCCGAGACGGACTTTCAAAAACTAGAATTAATTTAATTGCGCCACCGTCAAGTTTGGATATTTCCCAGGAATTTTTTGACGAATGTTATTCACCTCAAGGACTTATAGAAAAGTCGATTCTGCTGTTGGTCGATTGGCCAAACAAATCTTTAGGAGCTGAGGTCAATGTTGGCGCTAAATTGGTAGAACAGACATCTATAATTGCACATTATTTACAGAGGGTTTTGCCTGATGTTCCTTTGTTAATTAAACCGCATCCAAGCCTTATGAACGAGGTCTCCTTTTTAGGGGATTTAAAAACTCTTCTAAACGATATAACAAACGCCCAAATAGTCGATCCGCAGAGAAATGCTATAGAACTCATAAGTTCAAGTCGTATGGTTATTGGTGAACAGTCTACGCTTCTCGGGTTAGCACAAAATTTGGGTCGGGTGCCGGTGATTTCTGTAGGCTTTGTTGGTTCAATCGATAACAGAGCGTTCGCTGAAGTTTACGGTACACATTGTTTTAAGTCTGTTGTGGACTTGCTCAAGATAGATATATCCACGTTGCCGTATCACCACTTGGAGAGAAATCAGAATTTAGATTCGTTGGGTGAAGTCGTTAAAAATATGATTTTGACGCCTTCTACGGATCGATAATCGAACTGTGAAATGGATCATTTGATAGAAAATTCGAACATTCGTAATGATGGTGCCTTAGGACAAGTTTCCGGACCTAGGAGATCCTTATTAATCGTTATTGCTGCTATGGCGGTCGTCGATACACTGAAGTTTTTTAAAGCCTTTCCAAAGGTATCCATCGGGGAGATTGATATTGGCGCCTTTGATGTCGTTTCTGTCCCTGTAGCTATATTGACGTTCGTATTATTGCTAAGACGGACAAAGTTTTCATATGACGAATTCGCTGCTTTGATTTTTGTTGTTTATTCAATTGTCACCTTTTTAGTCTCTTTTTCTTCTAGAGGGGTAGTTGCAGGGGTCGATTACAGAGACAATTTTATTAATTACATGATATTGGCATTTATAATTTTTGGACACTCCCTTGAGGGCTTTTCTGCAATATCGAGGATATTGTTACTCATAGCCAGCTATCCAGTTCTCGTTTTCATTCTGACGTTGCTGGGGGTCCTACCATCACCGGCTGAACGTATCGGGGTGTCTTTTTTATCAGGCTACCAATCGAAAAGATTTCTTTCATCTCATTGGGCTATGATGATTACAATTGGTGGTTTTGTCTTGCTATTTTCCTGCCATTTAGTTCGTGATTTTCAGAAGCAAATACGTGTCCTAGTCGTCGCGCTAACTCTACTAGCTATTAGCACGCTTAGCTTTCATAGATCCGTGTGGTTGGCAACAATTGGTGGACTGGGAACATATTTTCTAATCCTGAGATGGTTGCCGGCAAATAATGTATCAAAAGCGGTGGTAACGTATTTAGTGTTTCTCGGGACGGGTGCATTTTTAGTTGTGATCTCTTTTGGAATTGTGACCGAATTTGATAGTGCATTTGTAAGTAATTTTAAAGAGAACAGCACTATAGCTTGGCGTATATCTGGTTGGGTCTCACTAATTGATAAAATGGATTGGTGGAATTTTTTCGTTGGGATGGGCTTTGGGGCGGATCAGTCGCGGTACTTCTTGGGACATGAGGTCTCGGCGAATGCTCATAACTTCTATGTATTGAATCTTTGGTACATGGGGATTATCGGCTTAGGACTAATGTTCTATCTGTACTATCGGCAATTCTATTTCTTGTTTTACATTCTACGTCACACTCAAAATGACGAGTATTCGGTGATTGCCGGTCTTTTGCTTACCCTAAATGTTTCCATTTGCATCCTCTATGTTGCTTATGGATTTGCTTTTGAAACTGCCGTTGTATTGGGGATAACAATAATGTTTGTTAAGCAGTTTCATAGTGCTGTGATATCGGGAAACATTGCAATGCGCTAAGTGCCTGCTGCTGTTGAAAATTCTTGCTTTTAGGTAGTTGTGGAAATGATGCGTTCCCGACTTTTTGATTTTCTGAAGTTGAAATCTCCTTTGATCTGGGGACCGTCAATTTGTGCACTTATTGCATTCGGTTGGGGTTATCAACTAGTACGTGAGTGGGGAAGTGACTATGGCGCGTATTATGTTGTCGCTTCGCTGCTTTCCGAGGATTTCCATCTTTACCGTGATAATTTTTTTGCTAAAGGCCCTGCGTATATTACATTTTTGCTTCTTTTCCACAAAATCATAGGTAGCGGTGCTGCGCAGGCCCCTTTCGTGCTCGCCGTCACGACGTTTTCTCTTCTCTATGTCGTGTTCTTGATCGCTGTACGGGAAGTGAAAAGCAATGCTGTAATTTTAATTATTGTGTTGTTTTCTGGAACAACTTTGTTTGGTCAGGGATCAAATCTCAGTATTGCTTTATTTCAGACATTGTTCTTGCTCTTGTTTTTATATGCATTATCAAAAAATATTCAGGCGCCATCCGCGCGATCAGCAGTTTTTGCCTGTGTGTTTTTTTCAATCGCGATTTTGACGCGTATTGATTCGCTAATTTTTATTCCTTTGATTTGTTTTATTAGAATTGGCGAAGGTAACTTAATAAAAAATATCTTGGCTTCTTTGCTTGTATTGGGGGGTGTCTTTTTAACGATATTTTTTATTTTTTCATGGTCTTTTGGGTTTTCTCCATCAGAGTTTTACCAAAATAATATAGTATTTAACAAAATATATAAGGAATATAATTTAAACTACAATGCGTATTTGATACGAAGAAATGGGTTTTCGCATTTTATGATATCTGGCGCGCCAGTTTTAATTGCCATTGTTGTCTCTATTAGAAAATTTTCTACAAAAGTTGACCGAGATTTAAATTTTTATTTTGTTTTGGTAGTATTTTTACTGTCTATTCTTGGGTATATTTATACAGCGTCTGATAAAGACTACCATATTTATATTATTTTTCCCGCTGTGTTCTTATTTGTTTTGTTGTATGGGGAAGAACTTTCTAAGCTAAAAAGGTCTGGTTTATATCTTCTAGCTGCTGTTTTTGTGTATCCTTGTTTAGTTATGGTCTCGTCAACCGGCTATCACGTGGCGAAACTACAATCCCAGGATCTGTTATTTCAGCTAAGACGGCCGGCTGATAGGAATTTGGTTGAGGCGATTGCAAAGGTTTCTGAGGGACAAGTATGGCAGAAGGGCGTCTGGGGAACGTTTACTAATGGGTGGGTATATCTTTTTTCGAATACACGCCCGAGGATTGGTATTAATCCGACGTGGTTTTATAACGGTCCAGGATTTGCGACGGAGGGATTGCTAATTGGGCACGGAGAGCTCAAAAAACGAGATCAATGTTCTCCGGTCGTCGTTGAAAACGTGCCACATCTTATTCCTCATCAAAGATTAAGGGATTTAAAGGAAGATACGATAATAGTTTGGCACCAAGGGAGTTATGAAATCCGTATTCGTCCGGGATGCCCATCGATACTTTAAAGGCTGATACTTAAATTCCCGACTGTCAGCTTTTGTCGCATGTCATAGAAAAATAGCTAAAACAGGAATTAGGTTGATGAGACTGGAGCTACTTCAAGATTCCCCCGTGCCTCTTGCGAAAGAGGTTTTTCTGATTGCTGAAATCGGAATTAATCATAATGGTGACATGGCAATCACCAAAAAGCTGATTGATATGGCGAAAGACGCCGGTTGGGATGCTGTTAAATTCCAAAAACGTACGATTGATATTGTTTATCCGGCGAGTGTACTCGACGCACCTCGTGAAAGCCCCTGGGGCACGACGCAGCGCGAGCAGAAGGAAGGCCTTGAATTCGGAAAAGATGAATATGACGAAATTGATATCTATTGCAAAGAGAAGGGAATTATCTGGTTTGCATCTGCTTGGGATGTGCCGAGCCAGGAGTTCCTTCGTCAGTACGATCTGAAGTACAACAAAATTGCTTCTGCGATGGCAACACATGTTGAGTTACTGGAAGCAGTGGCTTCTGAAAAGCGTATGACTTTTCTTTCAACTGGAATGTGTACCTATGATGATATTGATCGTGCGGTTAATATTTTTCGAAAAGCGAATTGCCCTTTCGTTCTGATGCATACAGTTTCAGAATACCCGGCTCCCGAGGGGGCCTTGAATTTGGCTTGCCTTACTGAATTGCGTGAGCGTTATGATTGTCCTGTGGGTTACAGTGGGCATGAAGTGACAATGTTCCCATCCGTGATGGCGGCAATGATGGGCGCTGTATGTGTAGAACGGCATATTACCCTTGATCGCTCCATGTATGGTAGCGACCAATCGGCTTCGCTCGAGAAACGAGGGATTGAGTTAGTTGCCAGTTACATTAGGGAAATTCCGGGATGCATTGGAGACGGCGTCAAACGAATTACTCAAGTAGAAGAAGAGGTCGCGGAAAAGCTCAGATATTGGGGTTCTAATAAGAGCTGATCACATCTATTCGTCCTTTATGGTGCCCATGTGAAAGAGACATTTAATTGTGACGCCAATTGTCTACGCCATTATTCCGGCACGAGCGGGATCCAAGGGAGTACCTGATAAAAACATTCGGGCAGTCTGTGGTTACCCACTACTCGCTTATTCCATCGCGGCAGCGAAATTGACAATGAAAATTGATCGAGTATTCGTGTCGACAGATTCTGCGGATTACGCCGAGATCGCTCTGTCTTACGGCGCTGAAGCTCCGTTTCTTCGACCTGAATCAATTGCGAATGATCGTGCCGGTGACATTGACGTCATGAGGCACTTTTTGGATTGGCTAAATGAATCAAAGAATGAATCACCACAATTTTTGGTTCACCTGCGTCCTACGACTCCAGTCAGAGATCCATCAATTATAGATTCTGCGATTGATTCTTTCATGCAATATCCAAATGCAACGGCACTGCGTTCGGTTCATGAAATGGCTGAGACTGCTTATAAGACAGTGGAAATGAAGGATGGTTTCCTTGCGACTGCGTTTACCTTAGACATGGACTTAGAAGCTGCAAACGCGCCTCGACAAATCTTTCCAAAAACATACAGTCCAAATGGGTATGTCGATGTTCTGAAGGTTTCAATGATCACGGAACAAGCACGCCTCCATGGTGACCGTGTTTTAGGCTTTTTAACACCACCGGTTACGGAAATCGACCGGCCGGAGGATTTAGAATTCTTGGAATTCGAATTGAAGAAAAATAGCGAGTTGGTTGACCGATTGTTTGAGAACTTTCATGAGTGAATATCAAATCAGCGTCGAACCAAAAGTAGTTCCATTAGTAAAAACCGCACATCGGGATATTGGGACGGCTATTCCTGCGCCCGGTACGTCGGAATTAATCGAGAGCTTGGCTCATATGGAACCAAAATCGATGCATGCTCAGCTGCCCATCGTGTGGGATAGCGCAGAAGGCCATAGTGTTTTCGACTCGGCTGGAAACAAATGGATTGATTTTACTTCTACTATTTTCGTTTCAAACATCGGACATTCGAATCCGGAATTATTAGCTGTCCTTCACGCTTCTTTGGATGCACAGCTGCTGCACAGCTATACCTACCCGACACAAATTCGGGCGGAGTATACGCAAAAATTGATTGATTTTGTTGGATCACCTTTCGAAAAAGCATTTTTGCTTTCGTCGGGGACAGAAGCTGTTGAAGCGGCGATTAAGTTAATGCGAATGAACGGAAAGCTCGCAGGCAAACGTCGCCAGGGCATTATATGTTTCGATGGTAATTATCACGGACGAACTCTTGGGGCACAGCTGGCAACAGGAAATTCTGAGCAAAAATCTTGGGCTGGTGATACCTGTTTTGATGTTCATCACATACCTTTCCCCTACCCATGGGAGGTAAATGAAGGTGGTGGCGCAGAGTTGTTTCAACGAGCTATTGAGCAGTTTGAGGAGCAGGAGATAGATCCCAAGGATGACATCGCTGGAATTTTGTTGGAAACGTTTCAGGGTTGGGGGGCGGTGTTCTATCCGCAAGATTACGTAAAAGCGGTCGAAGAATTTTGTGTTCAAAATGAAATTCTTTTGGCATTTGACGAAATGCAGGCCGGTTTCGCTCGGACTGGCAAAAAGTTCGGCTTTGAACATTACTCGGTAACTCCCGATCTGATCTGTTGTGGAAAAGGGATGGGAGGTGGAGTGCCGTTGTCCGGTGTAATAGGGCGTGCTGAAGTATTGGATATTCCTGATGTTGGCGATATGAGTAGCACCCATTCCGCGAATCCTCTTTGTTGTGCGGCTGGTATGGAAACCATTAGAATAATTGAGGAATTGGACCTTGTTTCTGAGGCAGATCGTAAAGGGCGTTTGTTATTCTCGGGGTTGGAGGATATCAAGAGAGCATATCCCGGTAGGATTTCTCGGATCTGTGGCCACGGTTTGATTGCGTCTATGCACACCGAAAACCCTAAGACTGGTGAACCAGATTCCAAGCTTGCAAGCAAAATAAGTGAACGGTGTATGCAAAAAGGTGTTTTGGTTGTTCACACCGGTCGGGAATCGATCAAGCTTGGGCCGCCCCTGACGATTTCTGACGATGCCTTGGAAGAGGGGGTTTCGGTGATTGCTGAGGCCGTGCAGGAAGTTGTTGGAGACATATAAATGACGGCGGCATTGCGGCATACCGGTATCGTTGTTCAGAATCTAAATAGAATGCTTGAGTTTTATACGAGCCACTTCGGATGTTCCGTCTCTCGTCAATCGGACGAGAGAGGAGACTACCTTGATAACATGCTAGCTTTAGATGACGTATCGGTGATGACCGTGAAACTTAGTGTTCCCGGGGGCGGGATGTTAGAATTTCTTAAGTTCAGTAACCCGGATGTCGTTGATACTGGACAAAGGTATCCAAATGATTCCGGGATTACCCATGTGGCATTTACAGTTGATAATTTGGATCAGACCTACGGTAGTCTAGTTTCTGATGGCGTTAAATTCATGGCACCGCCTCAGCTCTCGCCTGACGGTGCAGCGAAAGTTACATTCTGTCGAGATCCAGAAGGAAATTTGTTGGAACTTGTCGAGGTTCTTTTAAATTGAATGAAGATAAAACTGATTATGTTTCTGTCGTCTATGATGAACAACGGTCACCAAAGACAGAGTACCCGGCTCAACTAGCAAAATATCTTTCTGAGCGGTTTGAATTGTCACCAGGAGAGAGGCTTCTAGAAATTGGCTGTGGGCGGGGTGATTTTTTGGCGGCATTTGAGAGGATTGGATTAAAAGTTTCCGGGCTCGACCGAGATCTCTCAACTGACGAAACAGCTAGAATTCTCGACATCAAACATTGCGACTTGACGAAAGACACGTTTCCGTTTGCCGACGAGAGTTTTGATGTTGTTTATCATAAATCAGTTATAGAACATGTTTATGACCCACTTCCGCTGATGCAGGAATCCCTTAGGGTTTTGAAACCGGGGGGTAAATTGATTATTTTGACGCCTGACTGGCAGACACAATTTAAGATCTTTTATGAAGATTTCACCCACTGCCGACCGTATGACACCCTTACGATGTCTGACTTGTTGCGCATTTGCAGCATTCGCAATTCAGGGAGTGAGCTTTTTTACCAACTGCCGGTGCAATGGAGATTTCCATGTCTTAAGTATGTGTGCCCTTTTCTAAGAATTTTCATCGGGGTTCCATTGGCCCGACGAATCACGGAAATAACGGGAATAAAATTTTTCCGCTGGGCATGCGAACTAATGGTACTTGGGTATGGTATCAAATGAACCTATTCAAGGCGTAAACAGCTGTCTGATATTGGATTTATGCAAGGGCGCCTGAGCCCGACGATTGAAGGAAAGATTCAGGCTTTTCCTGCCGGTAATTGGCCCGAAGAATTCGCCCTGGCCAGTGACAATAATTTTCCTGTTATTGAATGGACCCTTGATCATGAGGGACTCGCAGAAAACCCTTTGATGACCGGCAATGGTCGGCGGGCTATTAGGGAAATATGTTCAGCGACTGGCGTAGGGGTACGTTCAGTAACGTCAGATAGTTTTATGCAGGCGCCTTTTCATAGATTTAGCGGACGTGAACGCGCTACATTCCTCGACGAATTTCGTTTTGTGCTCGACGCGTGTAATCAAGCGAACGTCGATTATCTTGTCGTACCGCTTGTTGATAACGGTCGGATAGAAACATTAACTGAGCAAGAGGATCTCATCAGGACTTTGCCACAACTCGTTGGTCCCGTTAGTGATGCCTTTGCAGACACACGAATTTTGTTTGAAAGTGACTTTGGTCCCAGCAGACTTAAAGAGTTGATCGCCGAGTTTCCTTCACAGGCTTTCGGTATAAATTATGACATCGGCAATAGTGCCTCGGATGGATTTGACCCCAATGAAGAAATTGGAATGTATGGTTCAAGAATTTTAAATGTTCATGTAAAAGATCGGCCCCTTGGGGGCACCACAGTACCGCTTGGCGACGGTAATGCAGACTTTGAGGAAGTATTTGGATCGCTTCGGAATGCTGATTATGCAGGTAATTATATTTTGCAAACGGCACGGGCGAAGGATACCGATCACTTGGGTGTTTTGACTAAATATCGTGATATGGTTTGTGATTGGCTTCGGGACAGCTAATGGACCTCGATTTAAAGAATAAGAATGTGATCGTGACAGGCGCTAGTCGCGGAATCGGCCATTCGATTGCAGATACATTTGTTCGTGAAGGAGCGAATTGCTTGATATGCGCACGGACAGCGAACGCACTGTCTGACGCCGCAAAAGAATTGGGCTGTAGGTCTGTTGTTGCTGACGTGACGGACACCGCTGGGCTAAATGGGCTTGCGAAGGCGGTCCGCGATGAGTTTTCCGGCGTGGTCGATATCCTAATATGTAATGTTGGTAGCGGGCGCTCAGTGCCTCCAGGTGATGAAAGCGGAGAAGAGTGGCGCCGTATGTTCGAGCTGAATTTGTTTTCAGCAGCTTCCGTAATTGAAGAGCTTTCTCCATTCCTTCGTAAAGGCGGTTCCATTGGTTGTATATCATCGATCGCTGGCCGAATGGCTATCGGTGCTCCGGTGGCCTATGCCGCTGCAAAAAGCGCGTTGGACAATATGGTCGCGAACTTGGCATTCCCGCTCGGGAAAATTGGTATTCGGATTTTCGGTGTGGCACCGGGAAATACCAACTTTCCAGGATCGGTCTGGGAAACCCTTTCTCGTGACAACCCCGAGAAGGTACGCGAAATGCTCGAACATGATGTTCCTTTAGGCCGATTTGCCACGCCGGAAGAGATTGCGGCAATGGTCGTATTCTTGGCATCTGCGCGAGCTTCATTTGTTACCGGTTCGACGCATGTCGTCGATGGCGGGCAGGCGAGGGGCCGCTAGCGGATATGGCATCACTTGATCAAAAACTAGTTTTGATAACCGGGGGTGCCGGTTTGTTAGGGCTCGAGCATGGAGTTGCTGTAGCAACCGCCGGCGGAATACCAATTTTGGTGGATATTGATGTCGAAGCGCTTGCAGCGGCACGATCGAAGTTTGCTGAAAGAATGCCAAATTCCCAGCTAGAGACGAGAGTTGCCGATATTTGCAGCCGAGCAGCATTAGAAGAATTAGCGGATGAGATTAGTACTTCGTTAGGCGATGTAGATTGTCTTATTAATAATGCAGCCGTGAATCCAACAATGGATGATGGTTACTCTATGATAAGTGGAGCGCTGGAAACTTATCCCATAGAAAATTGGTCAAGAGAATTTGAGGTGGGTGTTACTGGAGCACTATTAATGATCCAGGTGTTCGGCGCGAAGATGGCCGGTCGTGGGCGTGGTAGTATCGTTAATATCGCATCTGACCTTGGTGTAATTGCGCCTGATCATCGAATTTATACGCCAACTCGGAACATGGAAGACGTGACGTCGTTTAAGCCGGTTTCATATTCAGTCGGCAAACATGCGCTGATCGGGCTGACAAAATATGTTGCAACTTACTGGGGACACGTAAACGTCCGATGTAATGCGCTAGCGCCAGGCGGCGTATTTAACGGGCAAAACGAAAGCCTAGTTGATGGATTAGAAGACCGGATACCTCTTCGTCGTATGGCGTATCATGACGAGTATCATGATGCAGTGATTTTTCTTTGTTCCGATGCATCCTCATACATGACGGGGCAGGTGCTGGTCATGGATGGCGGTAGGAGCGTGTGGTGATCGTTTTCGAATTTGTAATAAGTATGGTGGTTTACTCCTTCCGATATCATTCGAAAGCGGTGCTGTAGCGATGCCTATGCAAAATTCAAAATCTAGATCCGAGCGAGATGTTGCCGCCCAAAAAGGAAGTCAGGTTATGATTTCGGTGGTTGTGCCCGGTTATAACGAAGAGGCGGTTCTAAAACAAACATATGCCAGATTACAAAATGTTTTGGGTGGATTATCCGAAATCGACTACGAAATTTTGTTTATTGATGATGGAAGCGCGGATCGTACCTGGGAATGGATATGTGGTTTTCAAGAGAGGGATGACCACGTTCGGGGTATACGTTTGTCACGAAATTTCGGCCATCAACTTGCTATAATTGCCGGGCTTGAAAACGCCATGGGTGACGCAGTTATTCTATTGGACGCTGATTGCCAGGATCCACCCGAACTTATTCCTGACATGATTAAAAAGTGGAAAGAAGGTTTCGAAGTCGTCTTTGGGCAGCGTGTGTCTCGCGATGGCGAAACATGGTTCAAAAGGGCATCGGCTTCGGTGTTTTATCGATTTTTGAACTGCCTTTCTGACATCGAGATTCCGCGTGACACCGGCGACTTTCGTTTGATGGACACGAAAGTCGTTCAAGCTCTTTTAGATATGCCAGAGCGTGATCGTTTTACGCGGGGTATGGTCGCTTGGGCGGGGTTTCGTCAAGTTGCGCTCCCATATTCCCGCGAGGCACGTTTTGCCGGAGAATCGAAATACCCGCTGTTGAAAATGATGGCGTTTGCCGCAGACGGGATTCTTTCATTTTCACTACGTCCTTTACGGTTGGCCTCTCTTCTAGGGTTTTTGACATCTGCCGTTGCATTGATGGTTATAGTCTACGCTCTCGTGGCGAGGATTTTTGGTGAACCTGTTACCGGTTGGACCGCATTAATCACCAGCGTACTTTTTATTGGCGGCGTACAGCTGATTTGCCTTGGCATCATCGGTGAATATGTAGGGCGGACATATGCGGAGTCTAAAAGACGCCCGCTTTATCTTATTTCGGACCGTCGAGGATTTAGATCGGTCCAAAGAGATGATCATGAGTAAACGAGAAATAGAATTCACCTAAACGTCGGTTTTCCTGAGGAATAAGTAGTGGCTACGCATGTGACGATTATCGGCGGTGGTTACACCGGCTTGTCTGCCGCCTACGAAATGGCGCGTGCGGGTATACGGGTGACGATCCTAGAACAAGAGGATTATTTGGGAGGGTTGGCCGGCAGCTTCGGTGTAGGTGGAACACAGTTGGAAAAGTTTTATCATCATTGGTTCACCAATGATGTTCACATCACAGGGTTTATCGATGAATTGGGGTTGGCCGATAACATTGTGTGGAGGCCTTCAAGAACTGGCATGTATTTTGCCAATAATTTTTATAAACTTAGCACGCCCCTGGACCTAATTCGCTTCAAGCCAATTTCCTTGGTGAATAGGCTCCGCCTCGGCCTGACATCTTTGAAGATGAGACGTTTTACAGATTGGAGGTCTTTAGAGGACAAAACAGCGGGTGATTGGCTGAGGGAGCTTTGCGGCGAACACACGTTTCAGGTGGTGTGGGAGCCATTGTTACGAGGAAAATTTGGTGAATACTGGGAGCAAGTATCGGCAGTTTGGATATGGAATAAGATAAAACTTCGCGGCGGCAGCCGAAGTAAAGACGGTGCCGAAATGCTGGGATATTATCGTGGCGGATTTGGCTCGTTCTGTGATGAGTTGGTGGATAGGTTGCGTAAATTGGACGTGACTTTGATGACGTCGACATCTGTACAGCAACTACTATCTGACGGGACTAAAATTACAGGTGTTCAAACGCCTGATGAGATGTATGAAAGCGATGCAGTTCTCGCGACGACGGCTCCGCCAATTCTTGCCGAGATATTAGGGATGAGCGATTTATCACCTGATAGTTGCCGACCTGATTTCGTAATGAAACTTGGCGAAACCACATATTTGGCGAACATCTGTTTGGTTCTGGAACTTGATCGTTCTTTGTCGGAAACGTATTGGCTGAATGTAAATGATCCGAGTTTTCCGTTCGTTGCAATCGTTGAACATACAAACTTTGAATCAATTGAAGGTTACGACGGCCGGCATTTAGTGTATTTGTCAAAATATCTACCGGTCACTGACCCCCTTTATGCTATGAACAAGAAGGAAATTTTTGAATTCAGCTTGCCACATATTCAGCGCATGTTTCCAAAATTTAGCGAAAGCTGGATCCAAGAATATCATGTGTGGCGGGCTCGATACGCGCAGCCAATCGTAGGTACGTCATATTCGAAAACAATTCTGCCATTTGAGGCGCCGATTCCGGGGCTCTATCTGAGCAATATGACCCAAATTTACCCCGAGGACCGCGGGACGAATTATGCTGTACGTGAGGGCCGAAAAGCAGGTCAGAAGATCGCAGCGTTATTGAACTAACGTACGTGCTCTTACAACGATGGGAGAGACAATCATATTCTCCTGAGCCATCGTCGAAACATTATCCGTTTATACCGAGCGATTTCAGCTATCGTCGGATAAGAAAAATAACTTTTTCCTTCAGGACCGTTAGGTGCCGTTGTTGTATTGTCGGCTGAAATTTCTTCGATGGCATTTCCGATAAGTCGGGTCCCGCAATCGAAGGCTTTTGGGTAAAGTGAGAATAGGGTGTCATGAGCGTCAATTGATATTGCTTCTTGATTGATAATTAGTCCATCATCAAAGCTTTCATTCATATGGTGGACGGTTACTCCAAACTCTTTTTCGCCGCGTAATAAAGCGTGGAAAATAGGAAACACGCCTCTGTAGGCCGGAAGTTTTCCAAGGTGTAAGTTTATCGCAGCGATTGACGGAATTTCGAGCACATTCTGTTTTAATCGATATGGCCAATTGTTAGAGACGATCAATTGAGGCGCCTGGTTTTTTAAAATTGTTGCAAGGTTGGGGTCTGAGGAACTCAGGATTTCGTATATCGGAACGTTGTGTTCTTTGAGCAGGTTATGGGTTCGGCCTCCTGTTAGATTCGTGACCGTTACGATTACGCCGTGCCTGAAGAATTCCCATAGTCCGTATATCAACAAAGTTCGCCAAATGCGCTTGTAGCTCAAGAACCCAGAAGCGAAAGCCGCGCCAGTTATCTGACCCGGAAAGGTTTGAAGGAGGTGTCTTACGTAGGCCGGGGTGTAGAATGGATCTTCGGCGAGTAGTAAGAACAGTTTGGGTTTCTCATCCCTCATTGTTGGAGATGCCTATCTATAATCTCATGCGCGATGGCCATGATCGTTCCTTGGGGGCTTTCACCGATGTTAGAAGGCAGCACACTGGCATCGCAGACGAACAAGTTATCGACACCTAAAACCTTTCCGTTGGTGTCTACTGCGGAGTTCTCTTCGATGCCCATTGCACAAGATGCCATGGCATGTACGGATATCATTTGCAAAGCTTTGGGACTTAATTTTCGGACGACGTCACGTACTCCGTCCAATGTTGCGATCGATGCTGAATTTTGAATGGGTAGATATATCTCTGTTGCGCCGCTGGCAAAAAGCAACTCAGCAGTTTTCTCCATCGCATCCCGTATTTTAATGATATCTTGTTTGGATAGTTGATATTTGACGACGGGGTTTTTGCCAAATCTTGTTGAGATTTGGGCAGTGCAGTCAGGTCTCACCTGGGCAACGAAAAGCCCGCCATGATCTTGGTTATCCATAAAACGTTGTAGAGTTGTGTTGTCAAAATGAGCTAACGCCGCTGCGACGTACGATGGCCGGTAATTTGTTGCCATTATTAAAAGATCGTCGTCGATGAATTCCTGAACCTGGGTCGTAAAGATTGTGCCTTGCTGCGCGTTTATGGGTTCCCGAAAGGTGGCTGCGAACCGAAGGTTGATATGAAACTCCAACCGATTGCCAGCAACTGATTTGATACCACTTTTTCTAATTAAAAATGGTGTTTGGATTGCACCTGCGGCGAGGATGACAAAGCGGGGTGTGATTTTAAGTTGCCGCGTTCCACCGTCGTCATCTATCTGAGCCGAAACATGGGTGATATTGCCGCGTGATTGATGCAGCTGAGTTACACGTGCACCGTGGAATATTCGGGCACCATGGCTGACCGCATCAGGTAGATAGCTTACGAGCATGCTTTGTTTCCCACCGCTCGGACAGCCCGCACCACATTGATTAGCCTGCACGCAGCCATTGAGGGCTCGTGGTACAGGCACAATCTTCCAACCTAGCGCGTTACATCCATTTTCGAGAGCCTGGCTGTCTAAATTTGTCGTATCTGGGAATGTGTGATGCTGCACACCGAGGGCTTGTTCGATTTTCTCAAAATGTGGCGTTAGATCGTCTGTCCCGTAGCCATGGATCTGTTTTCTTGTTTTCCAATGGTCTAGAAATCGTTCTGGTGTTCGCCAAATAAGACCGCCATTAACAACCGTGCTGCCGCCAACACAGCTACCTTCACCGAATCCGATAGTCGGCTTCCCCAAAAAAGGTTGAATACCCCCGTTTCGGTATAATTTGCGTGTGAGGTTACTAAGAGATGTCTCTCCAAATTCGGCGGTGTTTGCAAGTGGTCCTTCTTCAAGAACAAGAACGTCATGTCCTGCTCTTGCAAGCTCGCGCGCGGCAACGGACCCTCCAGCGCCAGAGCCAATGACCAGATACTCACACTCAACTATAACACTCGGTGTCAGAGTCGATGCGGGCTGTGAAAGTGTCACGAAGGCCTTCCAGTTCCGGTCGTATCATACAGGGAAATGAGACCCAGCGTCCGGACCAGCTTGCAATATCCTTCCAGTATTGGTGTTTTTTGGAGCGTCGCAATTAAGCGGGGAACGTGGCAATCCTTTAGGCTTTGAATAGGTCTACCAAACATAACCAGTGACACAAGGTTGGCGAGCAGGGGGCAGATTTTCAGCCCGTAACGATAGGGCGGGGGAACCTGGTCCAGACTATTTTTGATATAGGTCGCACTTTGTAAAATTCGTATTGGTGTTGCGACACGGATATCTTGAAACATTGCTGCAAGCAAAGAAGCTAAAAATTCGGGTTTAGCCTTATCTTGAGGATTTGCCTTTGGCATGAAACTAAACTAGGGCCCCAAGACCTTTGATTTTATAAATTTGCCGGTCAGTTTGACGAAACCGAGCGATAGACTTTGGTCGAGTGCATCAAGAAACCAATCAACGTCAGAATCTTCAGCTATCAGAGACGGGGCGGCGATTAGAGGGATTTCGCGATTAGAACCGTAATAAGTCATGACTTTATGGGATTGATAGAGCTCATATATGACGGCCGCCGTCACAATCTTATTCATGAGCTGATCATCTTTAAAGAAATTGGAGGGAAGCGTTTTGGTTAGGTTCCCAAGAATTTCTCCAGCCCGGTTGGGTTTTAAAATGAGGCCATGTAAGGCACCGGTACCACGCACTTCTTCAATTAAATCCGGGTATTTGTTTTGTAGAGAATGTAAGCCATCTCGAAGTTTTTCATGAATATTTTGGGCCCGTTCGACGAAATTTTCCTCGACGACAACATTGATCGCCTCAATCGCCGTCGCGCATTCCTCGCCAAAACCGTAATAGGTTGTACTGTGCAGAGTTGCATCATGCAGGTTGTCATAGGCTTTTTTGAAAATTGGCGTGCGCGCTGTATAGCCTGAAATAGATGATTTTCCACCACCAAACGACTTTGCATAGGTCACAATGTCTGGGAGTAGGCCGTCGTGGCGCATGAAATAGAAAAGCGAGCCGGTTTTTGCCCAGCCAGTATAAACCTCGTCGAAGATAAGGACGATGTCCTCGGCGGTGCAAAGTTCTCTGAGCGACAATAAGAATTCAGCAGAGCATTCGCGGAGGCTACTGGCACTCATTGGCTCTAGAATAATCGCATAGACATCTGAACCACCGGTACTTTGGCGGAGTTCCGCGACAACGTCGCGTACCGAATCAATGTTGCCAAATTCAAATTTTCGAGCACCGGATATTCCAGGAAAATGGAAATGCAGTTCCGGCGAGCCTGTCAGACTAGCGGCTCCCATAAGTTTGCCGTGAAAGGATATATCGGCGTGTAGAATATACTGGCGTTTCCCGCCGTGATATTTATACGCCATTTTGACGGCGCCTTCGACGGCTTCGGATCCTGAATTGGGGAAATAGGAAACGTCGAGATCGCCTGGCAATAGCTGCGCCAAATTGTGGCTTAACGCGGCGACATAGGGCGAGAAGAAGTTCTTATGGACTTCCATCCGCTGTTGTTCCTGAAATTTACGCCGTATTTCAACAATACGAGGATGGTTGTGTCCGTGGTTTAAGACGCCAATACCGCCCGTAAAATCAAGGACTTTGTCTCCATTTTTTGTATAAATGTAGCAGCCTTCAGCGTAATTGGAGACGTCACGCCCAAAACCAAATGAGGCGATTAAATCAACTTGGCTGCCGCTGACATAGTGGCGATACAGGTCCCATATCTTTTCGATGGGAAAATTCTCGCATTCTTCTATGGAAATTAGGTCCGACATGATCCACTCGATAACGCGTACGATGCTTGATTGTAGGGAAAATCCCTTTTTAAGGCCAGTATTATCGGACTTAGTTGTAAACGAACGTTGAAGCGTGACGTGGCTATTAAAATTAGCGCGTTGTAGAGTCTTGGGAGGCTGGAGGACTCTCAGCGAGCATTTTATTTGCGTAGGCTTGCCGGAATAATTCTATAACTCGTTATTATCAATAGCTAATGTTTATCCTGTTGCAATCAAAGGTTCCAACCGAACCCGAAATTCGGTCACGGATAAGAGACAAAGGCTATGTGATGGAACAAATGACCGCCTGTTTTCGATGTCGGCAGAGATTTTAGTCTATGTTTAATGGTTATAGTTAATATTCGATGGCTGAATTTATCCGCTAAATAATTATAAAACCTGTTGATTTTATGGATATTCTTTATATAGAATGCTGCAGATACACGGCTTTTGGATGTCGGAGGCTTGAGGTAGTGTATTATTCTGTAAATCCCCTTTGGGAGGAGAGTTTGATATGAATAAGATTTATCGCCTTGCTACAACTTTCGTACTTGTCGCGCTATTGAGTGTTGCCGGACAAGTTTCATCGACATCCGTTTATGCGCAGGATGCCACTGATGTACCTGCGGATGCGTTATTGGCCTTGACGACAGCGAATCTTCCAGGGCAGTCGAACGCAAATTTCCTTACCGCGGTTAGCAATCTCTTTAATGTAGATAGAACGCCAGCCCAGGCAGCTGCAATTGCTCGATATGCCGCAGCTCTGCGTGGAGCTTTGGCACCAGCTATTGTTACGACAGTGGCTGCTAGCCGACCACCGGCGGAAGTTATTACGATTTCTCAACAGGTAACGCAGGTGGTGACAGTTCAACAAGCCGCGGCGGTCGTGAACACGATAAGCGCTAATCCCCGCTATGTCGCTCAGGCCCCAACTGTTGTTGCTGACGTTATCGCACAAAAACCCACTGTTACAGCACTGGTTGTCCAACCTGGTGCTGGCAACAACGATAATAACAATAACAATAACAATAACAATAACAATAACAATAACAATAACAATAACAATAACAATAACAATAACAATAACAATAACAATAACAATAACAATAACAATAACAATGATAATGAAAACCCGAACCAAACATCACCTAACGATGCCTAGAAAGTGAACCCGGTTAAGCTTGAATTGCTGAACTTATTTTGTGGTGAGTGCTGCGGTTCTGGCAAAGAAACTCTTGTCGAATCTGTTATTCTGGTATAGTTATGCTCCAATAAGTCACTGAATCCTTGGTACGAGTCGGTATTAACCATAATGAAACATCTGAAAACGAACGCCGCCGTAGGTGCGCTCATTGCCGCTATTAGTGTAGGTTTGGCTACCAACGCCACCGCTCAAAACCCGCAACGCGGTGTCGAAGTTGGTGACCGATCTCGAAATAGCTATGACCCAATCGGTGTACGGCTTGGTAGTTTTAAACTGTTTCCCAAACTGTCGATTTCCGAAGATTATGACGATAATATTTTTTCGGAAGAAACGAATACTTCAGATGATTTCATAACGAAGATTACGCCGGAATTGTCGCTCCAGTCAGATTGGAACAATCATCAGCTCAATTTGGATGTCTCAGCGGAGGTTGGATCTTACGCCAGTAATTCGGCTGAGAATTACACTAATCTGAACACCTCGGTCGATGGACGCATTGATATCAAGCGCGATACAACAGCGCGTTTTAATGCAGGCTATTCGTTTCTGCATGAAGAACGAGGGTCCCCTGATAATGTAAATGGGATAGATCCGACCGATTATACGCTGTTTAATCCAGGAATCGGGTTAACCCAACGATTTAATAGAGCTGTCATTGATCTGGATGCGACATTAAGCATTTATGCTTATGATGATGTGCTGACATCTTCAGGCACTATTATTAATAATGACGACCGGGATCGTACCCGCAATGAAGTTAGTGCAAGACTCGGTTACGAGCTTGTACGGGATTTTGAGGCCTTTGCTCGCGTGTCGTACAATACCGTCGATTATGACGATGGAACTGATGACAGCGGATTTAATCGTAATTCTGACGGTTATGAAATAGTTGCTGGGACAACGCTGGATTTTGGCGGAAAGTTATTTGGGAATGTATTTGCCGGGTATCGAAGCCAGAGCGTTGATGATGTGTCGTTAGCGGCTATAGAGGGTCCAACGTTTGGTGGTGCCCTAACGTGGAATGCGACGTCTCTGACCACCGCGAATACCTCGATCAACAGATCCGTCCGAGAAACCACGCAATTGAATTCAGGTGGGTATTTCGCGACCAGTTATAACCTTTCGGTCGATCATGAATTAAAACGAAATATTCTTTTAAATGCGTCATTTAACTATACCTTAAATGATTATGAGGGTATTACGCGAGAAGATGATTTGATTACTGCGGGAATATCCGCGCGGTATTTAATGTCCCGTCATTTATATCTATCATTGAGCTTTGAGCATGCGACGCGGGACTCTACAGTTGTTGGCAGTGATTACGACAAAAACACGGCCAGTCTTCGTTTAGAAACCCAGTTTTAAGTTAGCCAAGAAATGGCACGGCAAATACGCCGTATATTTCCTTGTTCAACTTGGGCTCGTTACATCCCAAATAAGGCTGTTCTGTGCCTCATTGCTTCGTTCTTAGTTATTGGAGGAATGGTAGGAGGCAGTTCGTATGCGGCCGATGTGCCAGCCTATAAACTTGGCAGCGGGGATCAGGTCAAGGTAGTTGTGTTTGGCCAAAAAGACTTGTCGGGTGAATTTACTGTCGATGGATCCGGTAACATTTCAATGCCTCTCATCGGAAACGTTCGGGTAGGCAGCGCGTCTTTGCGCCAGGCTGAAACCGCCATTATTGGAAAGTTAAAACCAGATTATTTGAAAAAGCCACGTGTTAGCGTCGAAGTCCTAAATTATCGACCTTTTTACATAATCGGTGAAGTTAAAAAGCCTGGAAGTTATCCCTTTGTGAACGGTATGACGGTCATTAATGCTGTGGCCCTCGGTGGTGGATATACTTATCGGGCGCGTGAAAACAATATATTTATAACACGTGGTAATGACCCTGGGCGCCAGAAACAAAAGGCAAACCACGAGACCGTTGTTTTACCGGGTGACGTGATTGAAGTTCCAGAACGATTTTTTTAGCATTACCGCTAAATTATAGAATACCTTGGATCGCTTAAAGGTGTCTCCTTTTGACACTGCGAGCAAGTGGTGCAGATGAGATGGCAGAAAGAGTGCGACAAGTGGCGAGCCTGAAGGAACCCAAATTAAGCGACGTTGGAACCCAACCTCCGGCCACGGGGCGTCCCGGTCGTTTTTCAGATATTTCGTTTCGCCCGCCGGAAGTTGATATCCGCGAGCTTTTTCGGAAGGTTTGGCGGCGCAAGATGGCTCTAGTGTCCATCGTTGGGTTGGTGATGTTGCTTACATTCATTTTCGTAAATCAGGCCGTTCCTTTATATACAGGCGTAACAAAGGTCATGATTGACCCGCGGGAAGAACGCGTCGTTGATATCCAGTCAGTCGTTTCCGGATTACCCCAAGATACCGCGACCATTATTGGTGAAATGGAAATCCTAAAGTCCCGCGGGTTGGCCGAACGCGTTATTACGAGGCTCAAGCTGGAAAGGGATATTGAATTTAACCCACCCCCTAAAGAACCGCCATTCTGGCGTAAATATTTGAGTTTAAAGTTTTATATTCCCGCAGATTGGTATGAACTTGTCGTTCCAGCCTCAAAAGCAAGGGATATTCCTCCTCGTGAGATTGAGGACCGGAAAAAAAACGGCCTAATCAACACATTCCTGGGAAATCTAAAACTAAAACCCGTTCCACGATCTCGTGTTATAGACATTACGTATAGATCAAAGAACCCGAGAACGGCTGCCCTTATTGCAAATACGACGGCAGATTTATATATCGTCGATCAGCTTGAAGCGAAATTTGAAGCTACAAAACGTGCAACCGCGTGGTTGAATGATCGGGTTTCAACATTACGAAAAGCGGTAGGGGCGTCAGAACGCGCTGTCGAGCGGTTTCGGGAAAAAGCAGGTCTCATTCGCGGGCAGGGAAATACCAGCGCTGCTTCACAGCAGATATCTGAAATCAACACTCAAATTATTTTATCGCGTACAAAAAGGGCGGAAGCGGTAGCACGTCTTAGGCAAATGGAGAGGTCGCTAAAACGTAAAAATGGGATTGATGCGGTGGCTGAAGTTTTATCGTCGCCCCTGATCCAGAGATTGCGCGAGGAAGAAGCGAGAATCTTACGCCTTGTTGGTGAACTATCGCAGGATTTTGGAGAAAAACATCCCAAAATGATCAATTCCCGGTCTGAACTTCGAGATCAGCGAGCCAAAATTTCTATCGAAGTTAAGAAAATTGTTCAAAATCTGAGAAATGAAGTTCAGGTTGCACAGGCGAGAGATGAATCGTTGCACAGAAGTCAACGACAACTCGAAAATCGTGCCGCCCGATCAAATACCAATGAGGTTCAATTACGGGCGCTGGAGCGTGAAGCCAATGCAAATAGGACGTTATATGAGACGTTTCTATCCCGCTTCAAAGAGACTACCAATCAGCAAAATGGTCTCCAGCGGGCGGATGCGCGTATTATTTCACGGGCTTCAATACCATCGCGAAGCTCTTATCCCAAAACTAAATCGATTTATATCGCTGCCTTTGTGAGTTCGATATTCTTAGGATTTCTCGTTGTGTTCGTGATCGAACACATGGATCAAGGATTCCGGAGTATGGAACAGCTGGAGTCTATAACCGGAATTCATTCATTGGGTTTAATTCCAATTATTGGTGGTACCATAAATGGTTCGTCTGAACCCTATCAGTATGTTGTTGACCGCCCTAATTCCGCATATGGAGAGGCGGTTCGATCTCTTTTTACAAGTATTATGCTGTCGAACATCGATAAGCCCCCGAAAACTGTTCTGATTACGTCCAGCTTCCCAGAAGAAGGGAAAACCTCCCTTTCGATCTCGTTGGCCCGTAACATTGCCATGCAAGCCGGAAAAAAAGTTGTTCTAATTGATGCTGATCTTCGCAGACCTCAGGTGCACAATGAACTTGGAATAGGAGATGGCCCAGGATTGGTAGAATACCTATCGGGTGAAGCAACCCTTGAAGAGGTTATGCATCATGACGAAACGACTGGTCTTATTGTTTTTGCGGCCGGTCGTTCGGCCAATAACCCGACGGATATTCTTTCTTCCGAAGCGATGAAAAAATTGATTTTAGGGCTCGGGGAAGCGAATGACCTCGTCATTATCGACTCACCGCCCGTGTTGGCTGTGAGCGATCCAAGAGTGTTGGCACGCCTTGCTGATAAAACATTGTTTGTTGTCCGGTGGGCGGAAACTTCGCGTGAGATAGCCTTAACTGGGTTAAAGCAACTGCATGACATTAACGCGGATCTCGCCGGAACAGTTCTATCTCTTGTTAATACTAAGAAAAACTCCCGGTATGGCTTTGGTGATTCACGATACTATTATGGGAAGTCCAAGAAGTATTACACCAATTAAGAGAGAGCTGAATCAGTTTTGGTTATACGAGCCCGCTCCTGGGGAATGATTTGTAGTTCCAGTATATTGGCAATTATAACTCTTACCATTGCGCTACCATCATTTATAAGCGCTTTGGTAAACCTTCCCGGAGATAGAGTTTATAAACGTATTGTATACGGCGAGGTCGTTAGTGGTTCGGATATCATGGTCCTCGATAAAGCGCGTCGATTAGGCCTTTCCTGGCGAAATAGCTCAAATGGTTGGAACCATCGGGCCAACGGTTATTTGCGGAGAGCCAATCTAAAGGTTGATTCAGCAAGAATGAATGACCTCAAAAAAGCAAAAGAATTCGCCATCAATTCGATCAAACGCAGCCCGTCCAATTCATATGCTTGGTCAAGGCTAATGCTAGCGAATTACCGTCTCGAGGGTAGAACAGAAGACGTACGGCGCGCGTTAATGGCGTCAATTAATATGGCAAATTATCTTCCCAGATTGTTTTACATTCGTGCAAAATTTGGGATGAGAATTTGGCCGTTACTCTCGCAATTGGACCGTAAAGTTGTTTTTCAACAAATTCGTATGGGCTTCAAAGTCGATAAGAAACAGATAATTTCTCTCACTGGGCATCCAGTAGATTTGGGAATTATTAGAGCGGCGATGTCAATTGACCTTAAGTCGATAATTGCTTTCGAAGATTCCTACGAATTTTATGTAACCAGACACCTCAAAAAATAGCTATTCACTATTTTTCGCGGCTAGACCAACTCTGGGCATATGCGACACCAACAACGAGCATCAATGTGGCGGTTACCGCTGGTACTTGTAACGTAAAGTCAAAGATTGCATGCACGCCAGTGAGCGTAAGTACAGAGAGCCCTATGCAGGGGAAAAGGACGTTGTCCTGCCGGGTTTTTATACCTCGGTAGCAACCAACGGCGATTCCAGCCATGGTCACTAAAATTAAAGAAAATGCGGGAATCCCTAGCTCGAGCATATTCTCGAGATAGCTGGAATGGGCACGGAGTACTGGATTCGGGATAGTGGATACACGCCACTTTGGAAAAACCACGCTGAATGTTGAGGCCCCGGTACCTCGAAGAGGGGATTCCTTTATTGCTTCAATTGTTTGGTCATAAATCGTTTGGCGTAAATTATTGTCGCTTTCAAGGGTAGAAAGGCGATCAAATGCAATTTTTCCGCTCGACAGAGCGATGGTCAAAATAATGACGGTAAAAAAAGCCGTGACTAATCCAAAATAGGGGATGGACTTTCCATGCGTAAGTCTGGAAACAAGGAACAGGACCAGCATGGCTATCACGCTCGCAACGATGCCCATTCGAGAGCCTGACATGAACAAAGCAGCACTTGTTGAAAACAATATGCCGATTAATATCCATCCTTTGTTTAGCAGGGCGGATATGTATCTCAGTAACGTCTCTCGTGGTCCCAAACTCTGGTTGAGGATATCTTTGCACGATTGTAGAAGCAGTCCTGTGATACAAATCAGACAGATTCCGGCATAGGTAGCGAAAGCGTTCTTGTAAACAAACGTACTTGTGAGGCTGTTTAGATAGTACTTTTTGGGGTACCAAAGAATAGAGTTCGTGCCACTAAAATGGACGGCAAGTCCGTAAATAGCATAAAGACCTCCGGTAAGAGATATTGCGATAAGTATGCGTCTTGCATTGCGCCGTGAATGGCCAAATTGAACAGCCAGAAAAAATATTCCCGCATAGGTAAGATACCGCATCAATCCGATCAATGAGTTGTCGGGTGCCACACTGATACTGCCGGGAATGTCTTCACCAAGCACTTGGGTGGCATCTGTCCAAATAGAGTTGTGCCAGCTCTGTGGGCTCCAATTTCCGATTTGGACAACAATCCACAGCATTGCCAATAGAAATGGAATAAAGAGAAACCATAATTTCCTGTATGGCACCGGAATCTCGTCATCGGAAATTAAATAGCGTAGAGTCCATGCTATAAGTATCAGGCTAATGATCAGTGCTAGCAGCGTGTAAGACCAAAGACGAACCGATCCAAACGGAATGGGGGTAATTAGCACCGTGCCAACAAACACCCATAAAACTACACTATTAAAGTACTGCTCAAGCCGCTGTTTCATACAAAAACTATCGTTTCTATGTTGTTGATCATTAGCATGTTTACGGTAGTGGGCCCAGTAAATTGGCCTGTCTGTCTCGGCAAATATTTGTGTTCTGTAGATCGCTGTTTCTGTCTATTCCTGGGCTTGTTTTGCGGTTTTGTTTCGCTTTTGGGCGGAATTCAAGCCTCAGCTGCAGACGTTATATTGCGAGGCCCGCCATCAATCATTCTCGGCGATGTATTGGAGGTTGAGGGTAAACGGGTTCGTTTAGTCGGTATTGACGCACCGGAAGAATTTCAAAAATGCCGCGCTGCTTCTGGACGAATTTTCGATTGTGGGCATATTTCCGCAACCGCTTTGATGGACCTGACGGCAGGCGTGAAGGTCTCCTGCCTTTTGATTGGGAAAGAGACCGCAAATCTGCCTCGCGCCCTGTGTCGCGCTGGCGGCTATGATCTCTCAAAGGGTATGGTTCATTCGGGGTGGGCTCTCGCTGTCCCCAGAACCGGCACTATTTATGGAAATGTCGAAAGAACCGCTCGCGAGGGCAAGCACGGTCTGTGGCGTGGCAAGTTTGATATGCCGTGGGATTGGCGAAACGGCGCTCGGGAAGCGGCTAGGGCGCCGGCGGCTGCCACTCAATGAGCGTCTTAAGGAGCTCTCTGAGAACAGGTTTAAGCTTGTTGGCTGATTTCGGTAGATATCGAAATGGTGGTGCCTCTTCCATATAGTTTCTCCAGGTCAACTCAAGCTGGATTGCGTGCACGCCATTCCCGGGATCTCCGTTGGAACGAGTTATGTGTCCGCCTGTAAAACGATCATCGATCACTGCCGTGTAGTTGGACCGTTGTAAAACCTTGAATGCCGAAGCGGCTAGCACCGAATTAGTACAGGTTCCATTTGCGGTGCCTAGATTTAAGTCCGGTATTCGACCATCATAAAACCGTTCGACTTCCGATCTAATGGAATGCCCATCAAACAGGATAGCGTGGCCTTGTTATGATTTTATCGCCGCTAACTCGGCCTTTAATTTTTGGTGGTAGGGCGCCCAAAATTGAGCAATACGAGTGTTTATTTCTGTTGCATTTGGCTCACAGCCATCTTGGTAGATCGGTGAATAGTCGAAGGTACTGAGCGGGACGAGCTCAGTGTTGTTTGCACCGGGGTAGAGCGGCGCTCCCGCCGGGTCTCGGTTTAGGTCAACCACATAGCGGGAATGTGTTGCATTTATCACGCTTGCCCCGAGCGAAGTAGCAAAGTCGTATAAAATTCCGACATGCCAATCGGTATCGGGTGTTTCTAAGGCTGCTGGCGTCATTCGCTCCGCAATAGAGTCGGGAATATAAGTACCACCATGCGGCAGGCTTACAAGTAGGGGCGTTGAACCGCCGACGAATTCGAACGATTGTGGCATCAGAAGGGAACTTTACAGACTGACGCTTTGTATGTCTTTATCTGTCGCCTCTTAGTATGGCCGTTCTAGATATAAAATAACCTAACCTAACCTAACCTAACCTAACCTAACCTAACCTAACCTAACCTAACCTCATGACACCAGATTCTCTCCTAATAATGTTTATAGCTCTTGCGGCGGGTTCTCTCGTAAAGGGTATTTCCGGTCTCGGCCTGCCCTTAGTGGCAATTCCGGTCATGGCAGGTTTTATGGAAGTCGACCGGGCTGTCGCGATTATGGTCATTCCGGGGATATTAATTAACGTCTATTTGCTTTGGACGTACCGTAACCACGCGGTGAATTTTGCCTCGCTGCCTTTGATGATTTGCGTCGGTGTCGTGGGGATCATTATTGGGGCGTGGATTCTCTCGCGGACGCCCGAGGTCTATCTCTTATCCTTTATGGGTCTCTGGCTTGGCGGTTATTTGATAAGCATGCTGTTTAAGACCGGTATCAAGATACCCGACCGAGTTATGAAACATACGCCAGCTATTGTTGTCGGATTCGCGGGAATTGTGCAGGGATCTATTGGGACTGCTGGACCTGTATTGGCACCCTATGTTCATTCCCTAAATCTCAAGCATCCACAATTTCTGTTTGTTGTTTCGGTTCTTTTTCAGATTTTTGCGATTGCGCAGCTGTTTGCATTTACTTGGTTTGGATTACTCAATGTTGAAAGGGCCTACCAAAGCATGCTGGCCTGTATTCCAATTGTGATATTTCTGCCTTTGGCTGTGTGGTTAGCAAAATTTATCAGCCATAAGGCCTTCAACGTCATCGTTGTCGCTTTGCTGATTGTGATCGAGGCGCGACTCCTTTGGCGTCTTTTTGGATGAAGTGATTGAAATACATAGGGAATTTTAAATTATAGGGAGACCTTGAGTCCCCATCGGTGCCTAAGTATACTCCGCTCGCGAGCCGCTATATTATCGCTGTTTCTCCTTCGTCAGGATATCCGACAGACTCCTCAATATTCGAATGTCTGGGATGGCTGACCGGGCCGATATCGGTCCTCGGGAGGGATAGCTGTGTACTAGATAAAAGGAGATCACCGTTGGCTGATAACGGTATTATAAACACAATTGGAGTAGATCTGCCTGATACCGAAATTTCGGTAAAGGAGGTCTTTGGTCTTGATACTGATATGGCGGTGCCAGCCTTTAGTAAGCGCACTGAATATGTACCCGAGATCGATGATTCGTACTGTTTTGATCATGACACGACTATCGCGATCCTCGCTTCTTTCGCTCATAGTCGAAAGCTGATGGTTCAAGGCTATCACGGCACTGGGAAATCGACCCATATTGAACAGGTTGCTGCCCGCCTGAATTGGCCGTTAATCCGGGTCAATCTCGATAGTCACATCAGCCGAATTGATTTGATCGGCAAAGACGCAATTGTTCTTAAAGACGGCAAACAGATTACGGAATTCCGCGAAGGTATTCTGCCCTGGGCGATCCAACATCCGGTTGCTTTGGTTTTTGACGAGTATGATGCTGGTCGGCCTGACGTTATGTTCGTAATTCAACGCGTTCTTGAAGCCGATGGTAAAATGACTCTGCTTGATCAGAATAAGGTCATCCATACACACGCTGGTTTCCGGCTTTTCTCGACGGCTAATACCGTTGGCCTCGGCGATACCACTGGTCTGTATCACGGTACGCAACAGATTAACCAAGCGCAGATGGATCGCTGGAACCTGGTCGCAACGTTGAATTATCTTCCACATGAAAAAGAAGTAGAAATCGTACTGGCTAAAGCACCGAGCTATGACAACAAAGCGGGCAAGGAAACTGTGAGTTCTATGGTCCGAGTTGCCGACCTTTCTCGAGCGGGCTTTATGGCTGGTGATATTTCAACAGTTATGTCGCCACGGACAGTCATAACTTGGGCGGAAAACTCGGTTATCTTCGGTGATGTTGCTGTTGGCTATCGTATGACGTTCTTGAATAAGTGCGATGAACTTGAACGTTCAACAGTTGCTGAATATTACCAGCGCTGCTTTGGCGAAGAACTTCCCGAATACAAGACTGTGGAAAGCACTGCTGCTTAAAGGCACAGATAATTGTTGCTAATTCTGGACCGGGGCTGAGATGGCATCAGACGAAAATCAAGTTGAGAACTTTCGTCAAGTAACAGCGGCGACCATGCGGGCCATCGCAGAGAATGATGAGATTCAACTGACATTTGGATCTGAAGCGCGTTTGGTTGGTACTAACGCCCGGTTGCCGGCTCCACCACGTGATCTAAAGGAAGAGGACGTCGCGCACCTTCGAGGTGAGGCTGACGCACTTGCTTTCCGGATGAAATATCACGATGCGGAAGTTCATAAAAAGTTTGCTCCCGCCGCGACCGATGCCCGTGCCGTTTTTGAAGCGATGGAACAGGTCCGCGTGGAAGCGCTAGGCGCCACAGAGTTTAAGGGATGCAAACAAAACTTAAGTGCGGCTTTCAAAGAACGGTGTGAATCCGCCAGTTATCATCGGGTTAGTGATCAAGAGGATGTTTCCCTTGCTGAAGTGGTGAGCCTGCTAAGCCGTGAACAGCTGATGGGTGAGGAATTATCTGGATCAGCGCAAAACGCCCTTGGGTATTGGCGCAACTGGTTGGAAGCTCGTATCGGCTCTGATTTTAGCGAGCTTGAGAACAACATCCACGATCAGGAGAAATTCGCCCAGACCATAGACAAAGTTCTCGTTCATCTCGATTTGCTCGACCTTGAGGATGAAGCAGATGGCGATGAGCAGATGAGCGAAGAGACACCGGAAGAACAAGAATCAGACGACTCAGAGGATGAAAGCGAAGCCTCAGAAAGCGCTGAGAGTTCTGAGGGCGATGACGAGATGGATGATCAGGATCAAGAAGAAGGCCCTGAGCAATCTGAAGACGAGTCAATGTCTGGTGAGGAAGATGAGGATCTGCCGGATTCTGAGCGTCGACGTCAACAGCAGGGTGGCGAAGGGTCGCAAGTTAAGTACCGTGCCTATAGTTCCGAGTTTGACGAAGAGATTGATGCGCTAGAGCTTTGCGAGGTAGAGGAGCTTTCAAGGCTACGTCAGCATCTCGATCAGCAACTCTCCCATCTTCAGGGTATTATAGGTCGCTTAGCGAATAGATTGCAGCGCCGCTTAATGGCGAAGCAATCGCGCTCATGGGAATTTGATCTTGATGAAGGGTTGTTGGATGCCGCGAGGCTAACACGCGTTGTCATTGATCCAACACACGCGCTTTCATACAAGATGGAACACGAGACGGAATTCCGTGACACCGTTGTATCTCTTCTAATCGATAATTCGGGCTCGATGCGTGGGCGCCCCATCGCCGTTGCGGCCATGAGCGCCGACATTCTTGCTCGTACGTTGGAACGTTGTGGCGTTAAGGTCGAAATTCTTGGCTTCACGACGCGGGCCTGGAAGGGCGGACAGGCACGGGAAAAGTGGCTAGCTGATGGCAAGCCCGCTGGTCCCGGTCGACTTAACGATCTCTGGCACATCATTTACAAGGCAGCAGATGCACCATACCGACGGGCCCGTAAGAGCCTTGGTCTGATGCTACGTGAGGGATTGCTTAAGGAAAATATCGACGGTGAAGCTTTGCTTTGGGCACATAGCCGCATAGCCGCACGACCTGAACAACGCAAGATATTGATGGTGATTTCCGATGGGGCCCCTGTCGACGACTCTACGCTATCGGTTAATCCGGGGAATTATCTCGAAAACCATTTGCGGTCGGTCATCGAATGGATCGAAACCCGTTCAGCGGTTGATATCGTTGCTATAGGCATCGGGCATGATGTGACGCGGTATTACCGTCGTGCCGTAACGCTGATGGATGCGGAACAGCTCGGTGGCACTATGATGGACAGCTTGGCTGAATTGTTTGATGACGACGAAAATAAAAAATCGAGCCGTGGTCGTAATCGAGCTGCCTAAATACTAACTCGTTCAAGATGATCGTGAGTTGTTCCAGCGCGCTGGGTTGAACAAGCTTAACATGGCGATCACCATCAGTACGGCGGTTATCCAGAAGATCCATCGGACTTCCCCTTGATCAATTATCCAGCCGTATAATATTGGAACGATAACACCTCCGACTAAATGACCGGTCGACATAAAACCGAATACTTTGCCAGCATTTCCTTCAGGTGTTATGGCCCTGACCATCATGTCGCGTGCTGGGCGAACCAGCCCAAGTAACCAGCCTATAACTGCAAAACAACATAATATCGCAATATGGTGGAGCTCGTAGCTTGCCAAGAATACTGTGACGGCCGCTGATAGTCCGAAGGCAACGGCTGCGATAAGGTCGTGTCTTTCAGTCTTGTCGGCCAAGACCCCACCACAGAGCACGCCTACCACCCCCGCGCTTGCGAAGGTGGTAAGGGCGGCGCCAGCGGCGACCAATGGCGTCCCGTAAAGCTTTATAAGCGATGTGACTGTAAAAGCATTCAACCCGATGGAAATCATCGCCGTGGTCAAGAAGAAGAGATAGAGGATGAGGAAACGCGGTTGGATCAACAGAGCAATGCCTTCTCGGATACCAAGACCTTTATCAGTGCCTGAGCTCTCCTTTTGTCGACCGACGTGATCTTGGATGATGTTGCCTTGTAAGATCATTGCTAACCCCGTAATCGCACCAAGCAAAGCAACGGAGAGGACGGCAATTTTCCAGTCCCAGAATTCTGCGATAAGAACGATGGCAATGGGCCCTGCGGCAGTGCCAGCGGTTCCACAGGCGGTGTGGATGCTGAAGGCTTTGCCGATCCGTCTTTCGTCTATTGACGACATTAGTATTGAGTAATCTGCAGGATGGAAGACCGCATGACCTAGCCCGGCGATAATCGCTAACAATAACAGCATTTCGTATGACGATGTCAGCGCCATCGCTCCAATGGCAAAGGTCTTGATCAATAACCCGGCGATAAGAATGCGTTTCGCACCAAAGCGATCGACCAGAAAGTCGATAGGCAGCTGTGCGATGGCGCCGGAAGCATTGATCAGTGTAATGACTAACCCGAGGGCAGCGAAACTGACGCCATAATCAGTCTGCATCAGAATGAATAACGGGGGCAACACGAGCTGTGAATAGTGGCTCATAAAATGCCCGGTACAAATCAGGCTAAGGACCCGGGTATCCCGGCCCAAGGTGGATGAAAGACTTGCCACGGTCAGTTCCTCATCTCATGCGCTAAATAACTTCATTAGCCCGGCGGCGAAGACTCCCGCCAATACAGGGAGCATAAAGGATGATGATACCCTTAGCCCGACAAAATGCGCGCCGAGAAAAGGAATCTCCCAGGCGAGTATGCGATGAATCGCGAAAACCTCCCAGGACGTTAGAAACGCCGTTAGTTGAGGTATACCAACACCGAGTTTGATCATTGCTAGGGCTAACGGGAATGCAACGACACCGCCGGCTGGAACCATGATTCCCGCGACCGAAGCTATCAGGATTCCTTTGATCCCAGATTCGGCGCCCAACCAATTACTAATGATGTCACCGGGTAAAAGTTCTGCTGCAAAACCGGCCATAAAGAGGGCGCAAAACACTCGTGGCGCCATAATCGCCAGATAGCCCATGCCAATTCGCAACCCTTTTTCTGCAGAGCCGTCGCGAAGTCTATATCCAACGATCAGGAGGCCAAGCGCCGCCATCCACATCGCAAGGGCTACAAGCGTTAGCGAGCTCATTTTAGCTCCGGTGGTGTTGGAACCTTTAAACGCACGGGTATATAGAGGGCAATGATGCCGGCAATTATTGGCAGGAGAACACTCGCTCCGACACGGATAGCGGTAACGTCTGGTCCCAGTAATGGTAGCTCCCACACAATGATGCGTTGCATACCAATTATCGCCCATGAAGAGAGATAGGCGACAAGGGCTCCTTTGTTGGCACCGGCGGCATAAAGGGCAATGACGATAGGAAACGAGGTGAGGGGGCCTCCAGGTGTGATTGAGCCTGCAACTGTGGCAATCAGGACACTCTTTATGCCCGCGTTTTCACCGATCAGCCGCGATATAACTTCCCGGGGGACAAGGATTTGTAAGAACGCCGCGATCAGTACGGCGGCACCAACGCGTGGTGCGACAAAGATCATCAGGTTCCAGGAGTCTTCAATCGCGCGATCAAAAGCAGTCGGGCCCTTGAGATAATAAACCGCAAACCCGGCGCCAATTGCTAATCCGGCGAAAATGAAGAGGGACGGGCCAAAGGACCGTCTTAGGAGAGATTTCTCCTCTTCCTGTTTTTCACTGTCTTTTCCCATACGGCAATTATTATGTGGTCGAATTAAGGGTGCACATCTTCCGTAAACCAGTCCGTGGGTAATTCGTGCCCAAGGCCTGCCTCTTTGGCCTTGCGATAAGCCAGGCCCGCTGCGGCTGCGAATTGGAGCCCTAATCCCATATCGTTGATGAATACGGTAGACTCAGTGTCACTTTCCCGGCCGTTTACGTCGCCGACAATCATTTGCGGCAATTTTGGGCAGGAATCAAAATCAAATGATGCGTTTACAGCCCACCCTTTACCGGATCGTCGATCCGGCGGCGCAAGGTTGGCGGCTGTTACGGTGTCGGGTTGACGTTGTCCAAAGTGGAGACCAACTCGATCTGCGCGGCGTAGAGCTGCTTCTTCGACTTCGGGCATTTTGATGGAGCTGACATGAAGACCTGGCTTCATCCATTTTTCAAAGAAAATAGCATCGATGCTGTTTGACGAGCACATTACGATATCAACATCTGAGACGACTGCTTCTACGTTGGAAACGGGTGCTATCTCGCAATTGAGTATATCACTCATTTCCTGGGCAAAATTCACTCGGTTCTTCTCATTAGGGCTAAAGACCTTTATCGACTTGATATCGCGAACCGCGCATGCAGCCATCAACTGAGTCCCAGCCTGCCAACCAGAACCGAGAATTCCTATCGTGTCTGCATCCTCACGCGCCATGTATTTGATGCCGAGACCATTCGTGGCGCCGACGCGGGTTCTCTGAACGACGCCATCGGGCATGATAGCCAGCGGTTCTCCATTATTGGTGCTAAATAGCAGAACAAGACCGACCCAGCGATCATTAGGTGCCGCGGGCACCTTAACGCGGCGCATAGAGCCTTCGATCGTTGGCCACGTGACGATATCGGAATTGAGCCGCACGGCGCTTACACCTTGGCTCGGAATAACACCATCCATTGTTTTAAAGCCGTAGACAGCATCTTCCCGTTCGGTGGGCGTAAGACAATCAGAACGCCGACGTGTGACGGCTGTTCCTTCATGGAGCCCCCGATACGCGTCTTCCAGAATGTCGAGGCAGTCTGGCATAGTCAAAACTTGGTTTACGTCGTCGTTCGATAATATGAGGGTCATAGTCTTCTCCCTGTTTGGACTAATTTAGGTCCGAATTTGTTTTAGTTATTTGGCAAAAGAAAACGCCGGGAACCTTTGAATTGGCACCCGGCGCTATCTTTCGATTTAAGTCTGCCAGACGCGTTGGCAGTGGAAACAGGTGTTATCCGCGCATACCGTGTTTTTCCAACAATGCGATCGGGTCTTCGCCTTCAACATAGCCTTCGTAAGGCTCCAACTGTTCGTACCAGGCAGCACCCATCGCTTTTAAGACACGGTTGTGGATGCTAATGAGACGGGCGGGATTGTCAGGATTGGAATTGAAGTGTTTATGCGCAACGTAGGGTGGGATATATACAAAATCGCCGCGTTTCCACTCGAACTTTTTGGGTTCTTCTTCCCATTCCCAAGTAAATTTGATGTCGACTGAGAAGTTTACGTCCCAATGTAGGTCATAGCCTTCACCTTCGGCGACAAAGAATACCTCTTCAGCGAGATGACGGTGTTTACCAGATGCCTGGCCTCCGGGGATAAACTGCATGTAAATGTCAACGCAGTTCTCAACAGTGTTCATCTTCTCGTGAATCATGTGTTTGAGTATGCCGTGAGGCGAATTCTCAAACGGCATTTCGTTTGCCTTAACAACCTTAAGCTTATTTGAGTAATAATCCTCTACATAAGCTGCGGTCTCGGCGAGATTTTCGCTGTAAAAATTACAGGTTTCATCGCCTTTGATAATTGCTTCGCGCTCGTCCAACTTAAATTCTCCCTAGACTTAGATTGTCTTTAGTTCGTGAAACCGCCTTAGTAATCAGTCGGTGGTGCGTAATCTTCCTGAGCGGGCTGAATATCCGTCGGTGGCATTTTTACGTTTTTCTGGAATACCATATGCATGAAGAGAAACAGCGGTTTCGCCTTCATGACGAGGACAACATATTCTTCATCAGGACTTGAGTTGAAATGTTGATGCACGCAGCCGTTTTCAACGATCATGACGTCGCCGGCTTCTGAGTCGACTCTTTCACCATCATGCACGTCGTACCCTTCACCCCTAAGGATGTAGAAGACGGCACTGTTCATGTGTCCATGACGTTGGCCGTAGCCGCCCGGTGCAAAGGAACCGAGATGCGTTTCAATTGACTGAGCAATATCCATCCGTTGCGGATTGACCATCGGTTTGTCGAAAAATTGCGGGCCGCCTGTCCATTTAAAATCATGGACGCTATAGACGCGCTGTTTTTCGTACAGGCCCTGCTGCATTTCGCCGTAGGTGCCTTCCAAGGCACGTACAAAGGTGCGCTTTTTTACCCACCTGTCCCAGACAACTTCGGGTTGGTTATGCCCAACACCCACGTCGTCAGCAGTTGTTTCTTCCCTGCTACCTTCGGCCATATCTTTATCCCTTTTCTAAAAGGCTGAAAGACTAAGTTGGTCACTTAATTTTCCAGTAAATTTAGTGCGTTAATAGTTCAAACGCCCTGTAAAACCTATGGTTCCAAGGTATATGACGGACGCATTTGGGTGTCAAGGATCGGCAACGGTTTCGTGACCCCTGGGGAATTCAATTTATAGAATTAGCTTGAGCGTTTTGAGGAGACGCGGCCGACTCTCTAATGAGCAGTGACGGTGGAAATTTAACCCATCGAGGTGATGTATCGGGGTTGTTTAGCCGTTCGAGCATCATTTTGGCGGCCTCAGCGCCGGTTTCATAACGCGGTGTTCGAATGGTCGTTAGACTTGGCTGCAAATGGGCACTTAGTGGGATGTCGTTGTATCCTGTAATAGATATGTCTTCTGGACAGCGGATACCGCGTTCTTTGAGCGCCTGATAGCAACCCGCTGCGATTAAGTCGCTCCCTGTTACTAAAGCAGTAAATCCTTTGCCTTTGGAAAGAAGCTCGCTGCAGCATTTTTTGCCGTCTTCTTCGTTGAAGGCATCGGCAACTGCAAATAGATCTTGATCGACCTCAACCCCAAATTCACGCATTGCATTAATCGTGCCGAAATGCCGATCTCTGCCCGTGGTAAGGTCTAAGGGGCCGGCAATATAGGCAAATTTTTGATGACCCAGACCGACAAGGTGTTCGAGAATAAGGTGTGTTCCCAAGGCATCATCGAAACCAACGCAGGAGATATCTGGATCGTCCCAGGTTCGATGAATGACAACGAGGGGCAGCTTATCTTCTTTACAAGCTAGAATTACCGGGGTGTTGGGCGATGATGTCGTCAGGATTAGCCCGTCCACACGCCGGTTGCGCATCAAGTCGACGATTAGTTTTTTCCGTTCTTGGTCTCCGTCAGAATTTGCGAGAAGGGGAACGTAGCCTGAAGCAACGAGGGTATCTTCAATCCCCCTGATGGTCGGTGGAAAGACGGGATTGGTCAGATCGGTAACGACGACTCCAACCGTCATTGATTGATTTGTTCGCAAGCCATATGCGATGGGGTTAGGTCGATAGCCCATTTCCGTCGCGACTTTTTGAACACGGGCGATAACTTCTGGAGAAACCATATTTCTGGTTTCAGAGTTGAGAACACGGGAGACCGTGGAGGCGTGAACACCCACGCGCTCCGCTATATCACGTATCGTTACTCTGCCAGAAACCATGATCTACAACTTATTCTGGTGAGTGTATTTCGGCAATATGAACATTTAGAGTTCAAAATTGGGTTTTTAAACGAACCATGCTATGTAGCTGACTGTATATAGAGTCAAAGTTTAGGCGAGGAACGACTATGTTACGCGCGGCTAACCGTTTAATTATTTTGGGTATTTTTTGTTTTCTTCCTTTGATGAGTGCGAATGCCGCTTCGGATAGCGCTGTCGGTATCGTGAAAGATTTTCAATCGGGTATTTTGGAAGTCCTGAAGAAAGTTAAAACTTTAAACATGAAGGGGCGTTACGACCTTGTCGCGTCTTTAACTAAACAGAATATGCACCTGACGCTTATGGTCGCAACGGCTTCGTCGCCATATTGGCGGGGAGGGACTAAGTCACAAAAGGGGAAACTGGTAAAAGCATTTCATCGAATGGGTGCGAGCTCAATCGTAACTCTGTTCGATGAATACAATGGTGAAGTCTTCAGAATTTGGCGTAGCCGGAAGACCTCAGGACCAACCGTTCTCGTTGATACAAAAATCGGTAATCCAAAAGATCAAGATCCTACAGAAGTGACATACGTAACGGCGAAAATTCAAGGGCGTTGGTGGATTATTGATGTGATTGTTGCGGGCGGAATCAGTGAAGTAAAAGTTCGTAAAAACGAGTTTTCTTCAGTCCTTTTGAAAGGCGGGATTGATGAGCTCATCCGCGTATTGAATGCAAGAGCTGATCGCCTCCTTTCCGGTAAAGAAAAGGCAGTCGCTGGGGGGAGATGAAACCTGTATCATTCTCAAAATTGGGGCTGATCCTTGCACCGAGCGGAACAGTGGGTTAAGTACCCAATGACCTGTAATCCAAGCCAAGAAAACGATATTATAGGCTGATAGATATAACGCAGACGGGAAATGCATCCCGAAGGCATAGGTAATTTAGAGGTAGGGATGAAACCGCCACCCTTTTCGTATCATGACCCCAGCAGCGTAGGAGAAGTAATCTCGCTCCTCGGCAGTCTGGAAAATCCCAAATTGCTCGCTGGTGGGCAGTCGCTAATGCCAATGCTCAATATGCGATATGTGATGCCTGATCACGTGATTGATCTGAACAAGGTCGATGGCCTGTCATATATCAATGATGAGGGTGGTGCGATTTCCATTGGCGGGATGACCCGGCAACGGGACTTGGAATATTCCGACGTTATTAAAGCGAAATGCCCGTTGATGCATGATGCATTGCTGCAGGTAGGGCATCGGCAGACGAGAAACCGCGGGACAATTGGCGGCTCACTTTCACATCTCGACCCAGCGGCAGAACTTCCAGCCGTTTGTGCCGCGCACGATGCGGTGATTGTGGTGCAAGGACCCAATGGGGAACGCGATATTCCGTTTGCAGATTTCCCGGTGGCGTATATGACGCCGGCGACTGAAATGGATGAATTGCTCATTGGGGTGAAAATTCAGGCATGGGCAGAAGGTCATGGCTACGCATTTGTAGAATTTGCTCGGCGTCATGGTGATTTTGCGATTACGTCTGCGGCCGCGCTTTTGGAGGTCGGTAGCGATGGTGGAATCACTCGCGCTTCTCTCACTGTTGGCGGTGTTGGTGCCGCGCCGGTGAGGATGAATGAAATTGAACAGGCATTAATTGGCCAATTCGGGGACGAAGAGAAGTTGCGGGAACTTTGTGAAGCTTGCCGTGAAATTGACGCGTTGGGAGATGTCTATGCTTCTTCCGAATATCGTCAACATTTGGCAACTGTGTTAAGCCGTCGTGCCTTAGTGAAGGCTTATGACCGGGCCACCGGAAAGGCGTAAAGGATTATACCATGGGTGAGACCAGAAAAATTTCTTTGTCGGTAAACGGCAAGACCTATGAAGAGGAAGTGGAGGTTCGTTTTACACTCGCTGATTTCCTGCGCCAGCAGCCTGGCCTGACGGGAACGCACTTGGGATGCGAACACGGAGTTTGTGGCGCGTGTACAATTTTATTGAATGGGCGCAGCGCACGTTCGTGCTTGATGCTTGCGGTACAGGTCGACGGTCAGGAAATCACGACTATTGAGGGGATTGCTCCTTCAGAAGATGAAATGCATCCGCTTCAGGAGGCGTTTCGGGATAATCATGGCTTGCAGTGTGGTTTCTGTACCCCAGGGATGCTGACTACCCTCATCGAGTTCCTAGGAGACAATCCTGACCCAACAGAACAGGAAGTTCGCGAAGCAATTAGCGGAAACTTGTGCCGTTGTACTGGGTACCAAGGAATCGTCGCGGCGGCTCTTGATGCAGCTCAACGGTTGCGTGAAGCCAAAGGCGCTTAGTTCGTGAGCGGCTGGAAGGTTTTTGGCAGCCGGGCAAAACGTCTAGAAGATCCAGCCTTATTAACCGGGCAGGGACGCTTTGTTGATGATATAATCCTACCCGAGATGCTGCATGCAGCATTTGTAAGAAGCCCGCATGGTCATGCGAAAATTTCCCGAATAGATGTTGAGCAGGCTCAGACGATGGACGGTGTCCAGGCGGTCTATACGCTCAACGACTTTCGTCCACACCTAACGAATGAACACCTTGTTGTTGGTTTGCCGAGCCCGGCTTATAAGCAGGAATTGGATCGTCCTGCGTTAGCGAATGATGAAGTCGTTTATGTCGGGAAGCCCGTTGCGATTGTTGTCGCAGATACTCGATACATTGCCGAAGATGCCGCGGCGATGGTGATGGTGGATTATGACATTTTGCCCGCTGTTGCGGATTGTCGGGCTGCCTTGGAAGACGGTGCGCCGCTCGCTCATTCAACGTCGCCTCATAATATTTTGGCGCAGTTCGATATGGGGTATGGCGAAGTCGACTCTGTATTTGCGAATGCACCGCATGTGTACAGCGAGTCGATGTGGCAGCATCGTGGCGGTAGCCAGTCAATCGAATGCCGTGGAGCCGTTTCTTTCTATGACCCGATAGAAGATTTGGTGACGCTTTACAGTGCAACGCAGGCAGCACATACAGCGAAGAATATTCTGATTGATATGCTGGGGCTTGATGAAAACCAAATTCGCGTAATCATCCCCGATGTTGGTGGCGGTTTTGGCCCCAAGCTTGTCTTTTATCAAGAAGATGTGGCTGTCGTTTTAGCGGCGAAACTGCTCGGCCGACCGGTTAAATGGGCGGAAGATCGGCGTGAACATTTTATTTCCACTACACAGGAACGAGATCAGTTCTGGGACGTTGAAATAGCTGTCGACAACGATGGCAAAATTCTCGGTCTGCGGGGGTCAATGATCCATGATCACGGCGCCTATACAGCCCGTGGGATCAATCTTGCGTTCAATTCCGCCCTAATCGTTTCGCTGCCCTACGATGTGCCTTGCTATTACATGGATGTCGTTCTTGCGGTAACGAATAAAGTGCCAGTAACGCCGGTACGAGGTGCTGGACACCCGCAGGGCATATTTGTGATGGAGAGATTGTTGGACCGGGCGGCGCGTGAGCTGGGTATTGATCGCCCCGAAATTAGGCGCCGTAATTTAATTCCTACCGAACAACTTCCCTATACCAAAGGTCTCAAGACGCGTGGCGATGCCCCAGTGATTTTGGATAGCGGTGATTACCTTGCCTGTATGGAAGATGCGTTGGAGCGCATTGATTTTACCGGATTTCTGGAGCGGCAAAAGAAGGCGCTCCAAGAAGGACGTTACATTGGCGTAGGGGTTGCCAATTATGTGAAGGGTACCGGTCGTGGGCCCTTTGAGACCGTTACTGTCCGCATAGGGCCGTCTGGTAAAATAATGGTCTATAGCGGTGCTGCTGCGATGGGACAGAGTACGCAAACGATGCTCACACAAATTGTGGCTGAGCACCTTGGTGGCGATATGGAGAACGTTGAGGTTGTCATCGGCGATAGTTCGGTTGTTCCGATGGGTATTGGGGGTTCTGCGAGCCGACAAACCGTGACAGCTGGATCATCGGCGTTGCTTGCGGCACGGGAAGTGCAAGACAAAGCGTTAAAAGTTGCCGCTCATATGCTAGAGGCTTCTGAAGAGGATCTGGAGATTGATGGCAATGAAATCCGCGTAAAAGGTGTCCCAGATTTGAAAGTTGGGCTTGGCAAAGTTGCCCACGCGGTAGCAGGGACTCCGGGGTATGCGTTGCCAGGTGGAATTGAGCCAGGCATGGAAGCGACCAAAAACTTTATGGTCGACGACCTGACCTTCGTCAACGGTACAGCGGCAGTTGAAGTGGAAGTGGACCCGGAAACCGGCAAGGTTTCATTCCTAAAATATGTCATTGTCCATGATTGTGGAACGGTTGTTAATCCGATGATTGTTGAAGGTCAGGTTATTGGCGGTACTGCACATGGTATCGGCAATACGTTGTTTGAATGGATGGGATACGATGAGACCGCTCAGCCAATCACGACAAATTTTGCGGAATACCTCCTCGTTAGTGCGCCGGAAATGCCACATATCCAAATGGGGCATATGGAAAGCCCAACGCCTCTAAATCCTCTCGGGGTTAAGGGAGTAGGGGAATGTGGTGTCGTCCCGGCGCCAGCAGCGATAATCTCGGCGGTTGAAAATGCTCTGTCGCCATTTGGTGTCTTTTTTGACCACGTCCCGCTTCGTCCGCCTGAAATAGTCGAAAAAATTCAAAGTGCTAAAGCGTTAGCGGGTTGAATCGCGGCTTTTCACTCCATTTTAACCAAATTTTTAGCTTGTTCGACGATACTGTCAGTTAAGAAATACTTCTAACTTAGCGGGCAAAGCCGGTGAAACAGGTATATCTCGACACAATTCTTCTTATTGAACGCCTTCATCGCCAGTTTCTAGAGGTGGTTAAGGCGGAGCTTGACCGCCTCGGCATTGAAGATATCAATAACGTGCAGGCGTTAATTCTCTCCCATGTCGGTGAAGAAGAGCTGACCGTTGGCGAGTTGACTTACCGTGGGTATTACCAGGGCTCAAATGTTTCCTACAACGTGAAAAAGATGGTTGAGAACGGCTACCTGAAACAGGAGCGTTCGGCTCATGATCGTCGGACCGTTCGGGTTAGCGTTTCAGAAAAGGGCTTAGAAATCTGCGAATTGATATCTGTACTCTATGATCGTCATATTAGTCAGTTGGCGGACGGGCCGATTGAAGAAGATGTGATGCAGTCGACGAATGAAGCTCTCCGCAGGTTGGAACGGTTCTGGGCCCATGAATTGGCATACGGACCCCGTAACTCGGCAGATGTGACGACGTCCGCAGCCTGACTTGACCGCGAACGTCCACCACCTAATTTTCTAAAAGTTGCTGTGATAGAATCTTAGCATCGCCGTGTTGTTGGACGAGTGCAGTTTTTAGCTTGTTCAAGGCGCGACTTTCGATTTGACGTATCCTTTCCTTAGTCACTCCATAGTCTGCCCCAATTTTTGCAAGGGTGGCTTTCTCGTCATCCAAAAACCGGTGTTGGATTATGTCTTGCTCACGAGGGGACAAAAGGGCGAGGGCATCTTGTAACCACTTTGACCTGACCTCCCCGTCATGTTGTTCCGTAACAATCTGCTCAGGGGTTGGACGTTCGTCCGCCAAAAAATCTTGCAGATCGTCACCGTCTTCCTGTCCGATAGAGGCATTCAATGATTTTGTCGGACCGGAAAAATGTGCTTCCATTCGTTCGACGGCTGTCACCGGTACTTTGAGACGCTGGGCAATTTCCGCGCGGTTTTCGTCGGTCATAAGCCCACCATTGTAATCTTGAATTTTAGCGCGTAATCGGCGCAAGTTGAAAAATAGGCTTTTTTGCGCTGGCGTCGACCCGATGCGGACAATCGAAGAATTTCGGATGATGTATTCTTGGATTGCTGCAAGAATCCACCAAGAAGCATATGTTGAGAACCGAACACCTTTCTCAGGGTCAAATCGTTTTGCAGCCGTAAGTAGTCCGATGTTCCCTTCTTGAATAAGGTCCGATACCGGCATGCCATAGCCCTTGAAACCTGACGCCATTCTGACGACCAGTCTGATATGGCTTGTTACCAATTGGTCCAAAGCATTTTGGTCTTCATCGTCGCGCCACTTGCGCCCTAATTCAGCCTCATACTCTTTTTCAAGCATTGGTGCGCGCATTGCAGAGGTTATGTATCTACGGTCTTCTGGACTAGCTGTGGAATTAATGCGTTGGCTCATGTTTTCCCCTCCTACATTTACACCTTGAGCTGAATATTGGTGCGTAATAAATAGTATCGAGTCACTAAGATATGGACTCACTAGTATATTTTCAAGGGAATTATCGACTCGCTATCAATTTAAATGTAATTCAGCTAGATTGCGGACTAGTCATTCCAGTATGCGGGTTCTAAGTTACGCCTTAATGACGATATCTGACGCCTTTCCTGTCCTTGTTAACCGGCTTAGCCGGGTCGCCCATGCGTTGCAGTTCTCGCACGGCTTGAACCCGGCGCAGTGGGAAGCATTGCGGTATCTCGAGAAGGCCAACCGGTATTCGGCGTCTCCAAGTGCGATGGCAGATTACCTCGGGGCGACAAAGGGAACAGTTTCGCAGACATTGATCGCTCTGGAATCTAAAGGACTTGTCAGAAGGGATCGTTGCCCAAACGACCGACGGGCGATTGTTTTGGCCTTAACAGATGCAGGTCGTGAAATTTTAACCCAGGATCCGCTATGCCAGATTTACGCTGCGACCGAAAAAGTTCCAAAGGCCGAACGCGAGCAGCTTGCTGAGGTTATGAAATCAATTCTCGATGACCTTTGTGTTCGCAACAATAGCTCACAATTTGGCGTGTGCGGTGATTGTTGCCACCTTGATGATGGCGATTGCGCAGGTTCGGGGACTTGTGGCGTTACAGGTGACCCTTTGGAGGCGTCGGATCTTAAACGTATTTGCATCGATTTCTCGCCCTGTAGTGACGACGAAGTATCGTTGTCCAAATAGCTCAATTTTCCCGTTAGTAGCCTGATTCTATAGGGTTCTGGTAGGGTTCCCGCTATCGAATATGATATTATTCGGTTCGAAATCGGGGGGACTTTGAATTCATGGCTCTGCTTATCAATAACGACGTTCAAGAACGTGTTCTCGACATGAAAGATGCAGTCGATGCGATGGAAGCCGTCCTTAAACAGTACGCGCAGGGTTTAGCGTGTTTCCAACCGCGAACTGATTTGTGGGCGCCGACGGCGACGAACGGTGACTATTATCGCTGGGGATCCCTGTTAGGAGCAATGTATGATCCACCGACACTCGCCTTTCGGTTTAAATCAGACATTTTGACATGGACCGAGTATGACGGTGCTGTCACCGAGGAATGGCACAATATGGAGCCGGGTAAATATTGTGGCTTCGTCATTCTTATCGATATGACAAATGGTGAGATCATTGCCTTGATGAATGATGGCATCATCCAGCATGCGCGCGTTGGTGCAACGGCAGCAGTTGGCGCGAAGTATTTGTCGCGTGAGGACTCCACTGTTTTAGGCGTCGTGGGCTCAGGAGGCATGGCCCATGCTTATTCTGAAGCCATTTGCACTATCCGTGACATTCAGGAAGTACGGGTCTGGAGCCCCACAAAAGAGAATCGTGATAAGTTTGCGACCGATATGACAGCGAAACTCGGTATTCCTGTTACGGCTGTGGCTGATAATTTTGCTGTCGCTGAAGGTGCAGATATCGTGGCGTTATGCACGGATTCGCGTGAGCCTGTTTACACAAAAGATATGCTTGAAGCGCAGAAGCCGGGCGGTTTGTTTATCCGTTGCCGGATTGATGAAATCGATGAGCCAGTCTATGACGCTGTAGATAAAGTATTTGGCATGTCCCAGGATTCTTATGATGATTTGAGTATCGGTTCTGAACAAGAACGAGCTCGTAGACCATCGGGGACAGCATATCTCAAGCGTTATGAAACAAATGACTGGCCAATTTTGGCGAGTGTCATCAACGGTGATGTTGTTGGCCGTGAGAATGATTCCGAAACCATCTTTTTCGATAATAACTCCGCTGGATTGCAGTTTGCGGCAGTAGGACGGGTGATTTACGAAAAGGCCAAAGAAGCCAAGCTCGGAATGCATATCCCAATGGAGTGGTTTCATCAGGATATTCGTAACTAGCATTTAGGAAACGAATGATGTCTGGCGAAGGAAGCGAAGTGATTATCGAGATCCTACAGGTTGGGAACGCGGTAAAGGTTATCGCTGTCGATCCTAAAACAGGCCTGGAGGTTTCAATCGTTGGCTCGCCGACGATGAGTGAGGAAATGCTCAAGCGAAACGCCGTTAATAAGCTAAACTATATGCTAAAAAAACAAAGCGCCGGTCGGGTTCGATAAGAACAACAAATAGGGAGCCAGAGTAAATCACCGGCATGGAGTATTTTCTTCAACAATTAATCAATGGTGTAACACTCGGGGCGATATACGGCTTAATCGCCATTGGCTACACGATGGTTTACGGCATCATCGGCATGATCAATTTCGCACATGGCGAAATATTCATGATCGGGGCGTTTATATCTTTGATTTCATTTTTGATATTAGGGCCAAGTGGTGGCGCAATGGTTCCGATAGCGCTGCTGGTTGTTCTATTGATCGCAATGAGTCTTACGGCGGTTTATGGCTGGGCGTTGGAGCGTATTGCCTATCGGCCTTTGCGAGGGTCTCCTCGGCTTGCAGCGCTCATTTCAGCAATCGGTATGTCGATCATTCTGCAAAACTATGTGCAACTTAGCCAGGGCGCACGTGTCAAGACGTTACAGCCCGTCATCGAAGGCGGTTTCCAGTTGATGAAGGCAGGTAACTTCACTGTCGTCTTAAGCTACATGCAAATCATAATCGTGGTTGTCACGGTTTCTTTAATGGCTGTGTTCTGGACAGTAATTACCAAGACGGCACTTGGTCGGGCCCAACGCGCTTGTGAACAAGATCGAACAATGGCAGCGCTGCTTGGCATCGACGTTGATCGGACCATTTCAATTACCTTCATCCTGGGGGCGGCGTTGGCTGCCGTGGCCGGCATGATGGTCACTCTGTATTACGGTGTTATCGATTTTTATGTCGGTTTTCTGGCAGGCATAAAGGCTTTTACGGCGGATGTCCTAGGCGGAATCGGATCTATTCCCGGGGCCATGCTAGGTGGCTTGCTGATCGGTTTAATAGAAGCATTTTGGTCAGGCTATTTTTCTATCGAATATAAAGATGTTGCGGCTTTTTCGATCCTAGTTCTGGTCTTGGTCTTTCGTCCCAGCGGTCTCCTAGGCCGACCTGAAGTCGAAAAGGTATAGAGGGCGTCAGCGTGGCATCGCAACCACAGGACTGGTCTGCCACGTTAAAAGAAAGCGCTATCACTGCCGCGATCGCTGCTGCGCTGATGTTTCCGATGATTGGTCTCTACACCTCGACGCGTGCTGGCGGGCTTGCTATCGAAACACGATGGATAGAACTTGCAATCGGTGTATTGCTGATTTTTTTGGGTCGCATCGCGCTGATTCGACTTCGCGATGGCGAACGTTTGGTCCCTTTTGTTGGTGGTGTTTTTGCCGTCGGCTTAGGGCTTCAGCTTCCGTTGCCAAACGGGCTGCTGACGGTTTGCTGTATTGCTGGTGGTGCAGTTGTTGTTCTGAGAAGTGTCGTCCTTTGGGTGGGGGGGAAGCTAAAGGCAACAAATGATGCGAGGAATAGTCCGCCCTTGGCCGCCCGAGCGCAGTTATTTTTAAAACAATACGGCCCTTGGCTCGGGGCGGCCGTCATCGCATTTGCCATTGCATTTCCTTGGCTGCCTTTCGCTGATAGGCGATTAATTGATCTGGCGACGCTAGTTCTGATTTACGTAATGCTCGGGTGGGGACTCAATATTGTTGTTGGCCTCGCAGGATTGCTGGATCTCGGATATGTCGCGTTCTATGCAATCGGCGCCTATAGCTTTGCTCTTTTATCCAGCAATTACGATATGTCATTTTGGGCTTGTTTGCCGGTGGCGGCGATGTTGGCGGCATTTCTGGGCATTTTACTCGGTTTTCCAGTCCTCCGTTTACGCGGGGACTACTTAGCAATCGTAACGCTTGGTTTTGGCGAAATGATCCGGATCATTTTGATCAATTGGGTTGATTTTACGAAGGGGCCTGATGGTATCTCCGGTATTCCTAAACCAACATTATTTGGCCTGTCTTTCAGTCGAAGGCCTCCAGAAGGTACAGAGTCCTTTCACCAATTTTTTGACATACCCTATGCATCCGTCGATAGAATCATCTTTTTGTTCTATGTCGCGCTTGGGCTGGCTTTGTTGACCAACGCCTTTATCTTGCGGATTAGAAAACTACCGATAGGGCGGGCTTGGGAAGCTTTACGAGAAGACGAAATAGCTTGCCGTTCCCTAGGACTTAATCCGACGAACATAAAACTTTCAGCATTTGCTTTGGGCGCAATGTTTGGCGGGCTGGCCGGTGCGGTCTTTGCCGCGCGCCAGAGCTTTATCAGCCCGGAGAGTTTTACCTTTATTGAGTCTGCAATCATTCTCGCGGTAGTGGTTCTGGGGGGCATGGGCAGCCAGATCGGTGTCGCCATTGCCGCGATCTTGTTGATCGGTCTTCCTGAATGGTTCCGAGAATTGCAGGATTATCGGATGCTGGCGTTTGGGGCATTGATGGTGGCGATAATGGTTTGGAGACCTAAAGGCATCCTGTCATTTCGTGAGCCGACGCTCCGCCTTCACGAAGAGGATAGGGGGGCAAAGCAATGACGAAGCCCCTTCTGTCTGTCGAACATCTTTCAATGCAATTTGGCGGATTAACTGCCGTAGATGATTTATCATTCGACGCGGCTGATCGTAGAATAACGGCGATCATCGGTCCCAATGGTGCTGGAAAAACGACGGTGTTCAATTGTCTGACGGGATTTTATCCCCCAACGGTTGGCCGTTTAATCGTTTCATTTGGTGAATCACAGTATCAGCTTGAGCAAATGGAAGGTTTTCGGATCGCGCGAGAGGCTCGAATAGCCCGGACATTCCAAAATATTCGCCTGTTTCCACAAATGTCTGTGTTGGAAAATCTTGTTGTCGCTCAGCATACAAAATTGATGAATGCTTCGATGTTTTCAATTGCTGGGCTACTCGGGTTGCCTCGATATCGAACAGTTGAAAGTGAAGCAATTGAGAAAGCCGAGCATTGGCTGGAGCGGATAGGCTTATTGGCCCGTTCAGACTGGGATGCTGGCAATTTGCCTTATGGCGATCAGCGTCGGCTCGAAATAGCACGCGCAATGTGCACGAACCCAGCGATGTTGTGTCTCGATGAACCAGCCGCCGGATTGAATCCACGAGAATCGGCGGAACTAAATGAACTCCTCATTTCAATCCGCAATGATGATGGAATAGGGGTTCTCCTCATCGAGCATGATATGAGCGTTGTCATGGAGATTTCCGATAAGATCATCGTTCTCGATTATGGCCGAAAGATCGCGGACGGGGAACCAGATGCCGTACGGTCGGACCCCGCTGTTATACGGGCTTATCTCGGTGAGGATGGTGATGCTCAGGAAAGCTCGAATGTCTGAGGTGATGTTACAGCTTTCTGGTATAGATGCCTTTTACGGACGCATCCAGGCATTGAGAGGTGTTTCCCTAGATGTCGCCCCTGGTGAGATTGTTAGCCTTATTGGGGCAAATGGGGCCGGCAAGACAACGTTACTGATGACGGTTTGTGGTGAGCCACGGGCAGCGACTGGCCAGATCCTATTTGATGGAAATGATATTACACAAACGCCAACGCATGAGATTGCACGCGCAGGCATCGCCCATTCTCCGGAAGGGCGGCGGATATTCCCGCGTATGACAGTACAAGAAAATCTGTTGATGGGCAGTGTTGCGAACCCTGGAGCTAATCAGGCAGACGCGTTTGAACGGGTGTTTAATTTATTTCCGAGGCTAAAGGAGAGGCGGAGCCAACGTGGGGGAACTTTGTCCGGTGGCGAACAACAAATGCTGGCCATTGCGAGAGCGCTCATGAGCAATCCTAAATTGCTGCTGCTTGATGAGCCTTCTCTGGGATTGGCGCCGATGATTGTTTCTCAAATTTTTCAGGCGATTAAACGCTTAAACGAACAAGAAGGCATGACGGTGTTTTTGGTTGAGCAGAATGCATATCACGCTTTACGGCTCGCTCATCGCGGCTTTGTAATGGTCAATGGCGTCATTACGTTAACGGGGACTGGGAGCGAGCTTTTAGGCAATGCAGAAGTACAGGAAGCTTATTTGGAAGGCGCTGTGAAGAAAGTAGCCGACGCATGACCGCTGATATTTGGGTTTTTTTGATTTTCACCGCGATCTTTATGGGTGGCGCGGGCTATCTTACTGGTCAGGCGCTTGCGAGCACATGGCGGCCGATATGGCAGCTCATCGCATACAGCCTGCTATTGGGAGGATTTGATCGGTTTTTTGTTTATGCCCTGTTTAAAGGACAGCTTTTGTCCGCGTCTGGTTATGTCATGGATAGTTGCGTAATCATGCTGATTGCCTTTCTGGGCTACAGGATCACGCGCGTTAGTATTATGGTCAGGCAATACCCTTGGCTTTATTGCCGAAAAGGGCTTCTCGGATGGAAGAATATAGACAGTGTTTAGCTGGAGACTGTTGCCGTGAATAGCGAGTTCGTTAAGATTGATACGTCAAACCTCGACGGGGGCAAAAATTTCGTGAACGGAGAAGAAAAATGAAAACGGGTTCTTTAGGTGTACTGGCCGTATTAGCGCTCGGTCTAAATAGTATTTCCGCAAAGGCTGACATTGTCATTGCAACAGCTGGACCGATGACAGGGCAATACGCCTCCTTCGGTGAACAAATGCGTAAAGGCGCAGAATTGGCTGTTCAGGACCTCAACGCAAGAGGAGGGGTCCTGGGTCAAAAGCTCCGATTGGAGATTGGAGATGATGCCTGCGACCCGAAGCAGGCAGTTGCTGTCGCAAATCAACTGGCTTCCAAAGGCGTTAAGTTGGTAGCGGGCCACTTCTGCTCAGGGTCCTCGATCCCAGCTTCAGATGTGTATGCTGAAGAAGATGTTCTGCAGATTTCTCCGGCTTCGACAAACCCAAAACTCACCGAACGTGGTCTTCCAAACGTCTTCCGCGTTTGTGGCCGGGATGATCAGCAGGGATTGGTTGCTGGTAATTTCCTCTCAAAACAATTTGGTAAGAAGAATATAGCCGTCGTCCATGACAAAACGGCTTATGGTAAAGGATTGGCTGACGAAACACATAAGACGTTAAAAATGAACGGTGTAAAGCCGGTTATGTATGATGCCTACACCGCTGGGGAAAAGGATTACACGGCTTTAGTGACCAAGTTAAAGGCGGCCAGTGTTGATGTGCTGTATGTCGGCGGCTATCACACCGAAGCTGGGCTTATGGTCCGACAAATGCGCCAACAAGGAATGAAAACCATTCTTGTGTCCGGTGACGCGTTGGTTACAGATGAATATTGGTCGATAACTGGGAAGGCCGGAGAGGGAACGCTGATGACATTTAGCCCTGATCCACGCAAGAATCCGAAGGCCGCTTCGGTGGTCGAGAAATCGCGAAAAGCTGGGTACGAACCGGAGGGCTATACGCTCTATACTTACGGCGCTATCCAGGCTTGGGCCCAAGCTGTCGAAAAACTAAAATCTACCGATACCGGAAAAGTTATTAAGGCACTGAAATCTATGAAGTTTGATACCGTTATCGGGACGTTTGGCTTTGACAAAAAAGGCGATGTGACGGCGCCTGGCTACGTCCTATATGAATGGAAGAGCGGCAAATACGATTATTTTAAATAGAGCCGGTATATAGCCCAAAAAATTAAGCCCGCCGGGTAGTAACCGCGCGGGCTTTTTATTTAAGGCTATTTGCGGCGGCGCGGTACTTTTTCGCCCTTTTTGCGGCCAAGACCAATGCGCTTTGCGAAGTTTGCGCGTTGTTCCGCGTAATTTGGCGCTACCATCGGATAATCTGGCGGAAGCCCCCATTTCGTCCGGTATTCATCAGGTGTCATGCCGTATGACGCGCGTAAATGGCGTTTCAGCATCTTCAATTTTTTGCCGTCTTCAAGGCATACGATGTAATCGGGTGTCACCGAGCGGCGAATGCTAACAGCAGGTTTCGGCGGTTCAGCACCACCATCTGCATTTCGACCATTCAAAGAAGTCAGCGATGTATAAACAGTATTAATTACTTCAAGAACTTGAGCCGCATTAACTGGATTATTGCTCACGTAGGCGGAAACAATTTCGACAGCCATTCTAAGGACTTCACCGCTCGGAACGACTGTGTTGTTTTCTTCTGCCATAAGATCGAACACCTAATTTAATGAAAGGGTAGAGAGCGCGAAGACTACCTTTATGCCTTTAACTGTCAATAAATTTTGGAAAAAATGTTCTATAATTATTGAATTTAATCTTTACGTCGCCGTTTTGAATTCTATATGTCGCAGTGAAATTCCGTTTACGAGAGTTTCTTAGTGATTTTATTCTATAGGATCCAATTCAATACTAGATGCTGTTATAGTTCTGGAATAAGGGATTAAACGACGACAATTAGCGCGGGCTGGTCTTCCATCAACTATATATGGTAGGTTCTCGCTATTAATTCCAACACTCCTTGGATCTGATCAAATGTCTCAGAAAACGATAGCAGTTGGCGCAGATCACGGCGGCTATGAAATGAAGCTTGATCTTACGGTCCAGCTGCGTGACATGGGGTTTACGGTCTTAGATTTAGGTACTGATAGCGCGGATTCGGTGGATTACCCTGACTTTGCGGAACTCGTAGTCAAAGCAATAGAAGGTGGTGAAGCTGAGCGGGGGGTGTTGGTGTGCGGAAGTGGTATCGGCATGTCGATTGCGGCCAACCGTCATAAAGGCATTAGGGCAGCGCTTTGCAGCGATGAAGTTTCTGCGGAACTGGCGCGTCAACATAATGACGCCAATATACTCGTTCTCGGCGAACGTTTAATAGAACTACCTGTTGCAAAACAATGTGTTAGTAAGTTTTTCTCAACCGAATTCGAAGGTGGGAGGCACGAACGTCGTGTCAAAAAACTTGGCTGAATTCAGTTTCTTAGAAGGATTGTTGAAGTAATGGCGAGCGAAGATACAGGCGGTCAACAGCTTGTAAATAGTGGTTTCTTTTCAGAAGATTTGAGCACACGTGATCCCGAGTTGTTTGGTTCGATTCAGGATGAACTAGGGCGTCTGCAAAATCAGGTTGAGCTCATTGCTTCCGAAAACGTCGTGTCAGCGGCGGTTTTGGAGGCGAACGGTTCTGTTATGACCAATAAATACGCTGAAGGTTATCCTGGTAGGCGTTATTACGGTGGTTGTGAGTATGTTGACGTTGCAGAACAGTTAGCGTTGGATCGGGCCAAAAAGTTGTTTGGCTGTGCCTACGCCAATGTCCAACCACACGCAGGCGCGCAGGCTAATCTTGGGGTTTATGTTGCCCTTTGTCAGCCGGGGGATACGTTGCTCGGAATGTCTTTGGCGGCTGGCGGACACCTTACCCATGGGGCAAAGCCTAACTTTTCTGGGAAATGGATGAATGCCGTCCAATACGGGGTTCGCGAAGACGATCATCGTATCGATTATGATGAGGTTGCGGCTCTCGCTAAAGAGCATAACCCGAAGATAATTGTTGCTGGAGGTTCCGCATATCCGAGGGTGATTGATTTTGCGCGTTTTCGAGAGATTGCGGATTCTGTCGGTGCGTATTTGATGGTAGATATGGCGCATTTCGCAGGACTCGTAGCGGGTGGTGTGCACCCAAGTCCTTTGCCTCATGCCCATGTCGTAACAACAACGACCCATAAGACTTTGCGTGGGCCTCGTGGTGGGATGATCCTTTCAAACGACGAAGATATTGGGAAGAAAATCAACTCTTCGATCTTTCCTGGAACGCAGGGTGGTCCGTTAATGCATGTTATTGCGGCCAAAGCAGTCGCATTTGGAGAGGCATTGAGACCGGAGTTTAAAGGATATGCCGCGCGCGTCGTTGAGAACGCTCAAACCTTGGCAGCAACGCTGGCTGATCAAGGGTTGGATATCGTTTCAGGAGGAACCGATACCCACTTAATGCTCGTCGATCTCCGTCCCAAAGGCCTTACAGGTAAGGTGGCGGAGGCCAGCCTCGAAAATGCCGGTATTACGTGCAATAAAAACGGCATACCGTTTGATCCAGAGAAACCAACGATTACCTCCGGAATTCGGCTAGGAACACCCGCTGCGACAACGCGAGGCTTCGGACCTGAGGAGTTTACGGCCGTTGGTAATATGATTGTTGAAGTTTTAGACGGTTTAGCAGCCAGTAACGGTGACAATAGTGCTGTTGAACAAAAAGTTCGCAAGCAGGTAGGCGAGCTCTGTGAACGTTTTCCAATTTACACAAATCAATAACTAGTGGGGCAACCGAAACATGCATTGTCCGTTTTGTGGTGCTGAAGATACTCAAGTTAAAGATTCTCGACCGACCGAAGAGGGGGCTGCTATTCGGCGCCGTCGTGCCTGTATAGGCTGCGGCGCGCGGTTTACGACCTTCGAACGGGTTCAACTTCGTGAATTGACAGTTGTTAAACAGAACGGAAAGCGGGAACCGTTTGATCGTGATAAACTGGCCCGGTCGCTCAATATTTCACTGCGGAAACGCCAAGTCGAACCCGAGCGTATAGAGCGGTTAATCAACAGCATCGTCCGACGACTCGAAAGCAGCGGTGAAAGCGACATCCCATCGCAACGCGTCGGTGAACTTGTCATGGATGGGCTGTCGACCCTCGATTCCGTTGCTTATGTACGTTTTGCATCAGTGTATAGAAATTTCCGCGAAGCCCGCGATTTTGAAGATTTCGTAGGAACTCTTGGTGACCTCGACGACGACTAATGTCGACCAAGCGCATATGAAGACCGCGATTAGCTTGGCTGAGCGCGGCCTCGGCCAGACATGGCCAAATCCTTCGGTTGGTTGTGTAATTGTTGCTGAAAATAAAGTCGTTGGGCGCGGATGGACGCAACCTGGCGGGCGTCCCCACGCTGAAACGGATGCATTGAAGCGCGCTGGCGAAGCGGCGCAGGGGGCAACGGCTTATGTAACGCTAGAACCCTGTGCCCATCATGGAGAAACCCCACCTTGTGCCCAGGCGCTTATTGATAGTGGCATGTCCCGAGTTGTTGTCGCACTGGAAGATCCTGACCCTCGTGTAAGCGGTGGCGGGGTTCAGATGCTTCGTGATGCCGGTATTCGGGTTGATCTCGGGGTTTGCCAAGCCCAAGCCGAGGTGGTGACAAGTGGATTCTTAAAACGTGTGACCAAATCACGTCCCCATGTAACGTTGAAACTTGCGACAACCCTCGACGGGCGCATAGCAACGAGATCTGGCGACAGCGAATGGGTGACCGGCGACTCGGCTAGGCGTTCGGGGCACATGTTGCGCGCAAATCATGATGCAATTTTAGTCGGCGCTCGAACGGCGGCGGAAGATAATCCGATATTGACCTGCCGTCTACCCGGTTTAGCTAGTCGGTCACCGGTTCGTATCGTTGTCGATGGCCGAATGCGATTGCCTTTGACGCACGAGCTTGTAACAAGCGCAAGAGAGACGCCGACTTGGTTGTTTGCCTTTGCAGAAACGCCCCAGAATGCGGACCGTAGACGTGCTTACATCGATGGCGCTGTAGAGATATTTGATATTTCGCCGAATCCGGATGGGTATCCCGATTTAGAGGCCGTTCTGGCTGTTCTCGCGGATAAAGGGATTACGCGTTTGCTTGTTGAGGGAGGCGGGGTTATTGCCGCGGCGTTTCTTAAGCTTGGGCTTATCGACGAGGTATTTTGGTATCGAGCAGCGAAAATAACTGGCGGCGATGGGTTGCCCGCTATCGCCGAGATGGGTATTGAGCGCCTACGGGATGCAAAATGCATAAATAGGCTTTATGTAGAGAGCGTGGGCGACGATGTCGTCGAGCGTTATAGTGTGACAGGTTAAAGATATGTTCACAGGTATTATCACAGATGTTGGCGAGGTTCGCTCAATCGAGAAGCGTGGTGATACGCGTATCGAAATTAGTACGAGCTATGATACGGCTGAAATAGAGTTGGGCGCGTCAATTGCCTGCTCTGGGCCCTGTTTAACCGTCGTTGAAAAAGGTGATGGTTGGTTTGCCATAGAAGCTTCTGCGGAAACACTTGATAGAACAACCATTGGTGATTGGTCCGTCGGGAGTAAGGTAAATACCGAGAGGGCTTTGAAGCTAGGTGAGGAACTCGGTGGGCATATTGTATCCGGACATGTCGATGGCATCGCCCAAATTATTGCGACGAAAGTTGAGGGTGATAGTAAACGGTTTGAGCTGGAAGCACCTGAAGAGCTTAAGTCTTTTATTGCAGAGAAAGGATCGGTCGCCTTGGAAGGTGTTTCCCTGACGGTGAACGAGGTGTCCGACAATCGATTTGGCGTAAATATTATTAGTCATACACAAGCCTGTACGACGTTTGGCGAGAAGTCAGAAGGTGATCGGATTAACCTAGAGATAGATATGCTGGCCCGTTACGTAAGCCGGCTGTTAGAAAAGGAATAAACGTGGCAAAACAACCAGCCGCTTCAGAGGAAAATTCAATGTCAGCTGAGTCTAACGACCTGCACGCCGCTTTGTCGTCGCCGGAAGAATTAATCGCAGATATTGCAGACGGGAAAATGGTCGTGCTCGTCGATGATGAGGATCGCGAGAATGAAGGCGACCTAATCATCGCTGGTGATAAATGTGATGCCGATGCGGTGAATTTTATGGCGACTCATGGGCGTGGGCTCGTTTGCCTGTCATTGACGAACGAACGGGTCAAAGGGCTCGGCCTTTCGATGATGGTGAATGAAAATAAGGCGCCGCTCAGTACCGCCTTTACGATTTCGATTGAAGCACGCGAAGGCGTGACGACAGGTATTTCTGCAGGTGATCGCGCGAAAACCATTGAAGTCGCGATTAATGAAAATAATGGCGAAGAGTCGATCGTTAGTCCGGGCCACGTATTTCCTTTAGTTGCGCGTGACGGTGGTGTCCTGGTCCGCGCCGGGCATACAGAAGCTGCAGTTGATCTTTCTCGCCTCGCTGGTCTTAACCCGTCGGGGGTGATCTGCGAGATTATGAAGGACGACGGCACGATGGCGCGTCTCCCCGATCTCGTTGGCTTTTGCCAAGAACATAATTTGAAATTGGGTACAATTGCAGACCTTATTGCATATCGCCTCCGGCATGATGCGACTGTTGAACGGACGATCGAAACAACCTTAAAACGAGCGGTTGGTGGCGAATTTGATCTCATCATTTATGAGAGCCAGGTGAACGGAACTGAACATGTCGCCGTGGTGAAAGGTGATGTCACAACTGATGAACCTGTTCTTGTTCGGATGCATGCTCTTAATGTGTTGGATGATACGTTGCGGGATATTCAGAATCCGCGGGCCGGTGAGCTGGAAATGTCATTGCGTTTAGTCGCGGAAGAAGGACGCGGTGCAGCAGTGCTCATCCGCGACTCGTGGAATGCGCGGTTTTCAAACCAGGTCAGTTTGCGCGATGCGGTTTCGGGCGTTCAACCGATCAAACCACCTGGAGATAAGCCTGCGCCTGTAATTCGTGACTATGGTATAGGCGCCCAAATTCTGCGTGATCTTGGAATTACGGATATGCGTTTGTTGACAAATACCAAGGAAAGCACAATCAAGGGCATCGATGGTTACGGCTTAAGTGTAACGGAGCGGGTGGCTATTCCCCGCCTCGAAGATTGAGTTAAAGCAAAAAGGAATCCCGATGGCGGACGCACCGCACATAATGATCGTCGAATCGCGATATTACGAAGAAATCGCGCAGGAACTAATTACCAGCGTCATGAAAGAGTTAGACGATGCTGGCGCCACCTATGAACGTTTCGAAGTACCTGGCGCTTTTGAAATCCCGACCGCTATTAAATACGCGATACGGTCGATGGATTTTTATTCTGCCCGCCAACGTTTCGACGGTTATATCGCTCTTGGTTGTGTCATCCGAGGGCAGACTTCACACTATGATTACGTATGTGGAGAAAGCGCGCGTGGCCTTCAGGATTTAGCCCTGCAACATTCACTGGCCCTGGGATATGGAATTCTAACGGTTGAAAATCGTGATCAGGCGATGGCCCGTGCCAAGCGAAGCGAACAGGACAGAGGCGGCCATGCGGCGCGCGCCTGCCTTCGCATGATTGAGCTTAAACGTCATTTCCATCTTTATCCTCGATGACCGAAAAGCCTGACGTCCAATCCGGTAAAAAGCCGGCTTCAAGGACTAGGCGACGGGCGACAATACGGCATAGTGCGGCCCGCCTTGCCGCCGTTCAGGCGCTTTATCAAATTGAATTTAGCGGATCACCTGTTAATGGAGTGATAGAGGAGTTTCGACTCCATCGCCTTGGCGCGGCTGACGAGGAAGTTAGCGGCGGGGCGAAAGCGAATGACGTTCTATTTCAGGAACTAGTCCGCGGCGCGATAAGCCGACAAGAAGAGATTGATGGTCATATAGAGGCCGTACTCGATGATAGTTGGCCGCTCGACAGAATTGCCATTGTTATGCGATGTATTTTACGTGTCGGTACATTTGAATTGGTTTCACGGTTTGAAGCTCCCGCTCGGGTCATTGTGAAAGAGTATGTTGATTTGGCTCATTCGTTCTTCTCGGGCGGAGAACCTGGAATGGTGAATGGCGTCCTGGATAAGCTAGCGAGTCAGTTGCGGCCAGGTGAATTGGAGGCGCGCCTTGAGCGACAGGAAAAATCGTCCGAGTGAATTCGATTTAATCGAAAAGTTATTCGTCCCTCTCGCGAAGTCTCACGCGGGAGCTGCAGCGCTAAAAGACGATTGCGCTACACTTATAGTAAGCAGTGGGTATGAAGCGCTCTATTCGATGGACACGTTGGTGGCTGGTGTTCATTTCTTCGAGACTGATCCTGCTGATCTCATTGCCAAGAAGTTGTTGCGGGTAAGCTTGTCGGATTTGGCTGCCTCTGGGGGCGTGGCCAAGGGGTATCTATTAGCGCTTAGTTTACCGGTCGATATTTCATATGAGTGGTTGCAACTATTCGTGGGCGGGCTCTCAGAAGATCAATCTAAATATAATATTGTTCTACTGGGCGGCGATACGACCACGACAGCTGGACCGCTTACGTTAAGTTTAACGGCTATAGGCGAAATTCCCATAGGTGCTGTGGTTCGGCGATCAGGTGCTACGACTGGTGACGATATTTATGTAACCGGAACTATCGGTGATGCTGCACTTGCTCTTCGGTTGTTTGATGAGCTTGGTCGCGAGGAAACGCAAACGAACTATCCGGCCCTGTGTGATCGATTTGTTTTACCGCGACCAAGAACGCGTCTCGGTCCCTTGCTCGTTGGATTGGCTTCCGCTTGCATTGATATTTCTGATGGTCTTCATGCTGATCTCGGCCATATCTGCGGTGCTTCTGGCGTAGGAGCATCGGTCTTGCAGGCCGAGATTCCGGTTTCATCGGTTGCGGCCGACATTTTGAGAGACCGCAATCACTTTTGGCAGGCAATTATCGGGGGTGGTGATGATTACGAACTCCTGTTTACAGTAGCGCCCGAAAATAGCGAGAAAGTGCAGAGAATAGGGCGTGAAGCGGGTGTATCGATAACCCGTATTGGTTCCATTGTACCTGAAAGCGGAGTATCCATACTGGATTTCAATGGCAAACCGCTGGCGATAGAAAACGTGGGTTGGCAGCATTTTTAAATTTCTCGGAATAAATTTACCCTCTGTTTTCCTTTAGGCGTTCAAATCCGTATAGCGGGAACTTTGTGTTTCCGTCCGAATTTGGAATGAACGCATTTTTATGATTTTACGTCTTCTCCAAGTCTTGACGCTGTCGCTGTCGCTGGCAGCTGTCTCGACCCTCGTGACCACGCCTTTCACTTCAAACGAGGCTGTCGCAGCAAAAGCCAAAGATAAAAACCCGAAGGGTGGAAAACGTTTATCTGCCAATCGTTATTATACGCTGCGGCCATTTACGCTGCCTTTGATGCAAAATGGTCAGGTAATGGAACAGTTCACTATCGTGATCGCGATGGAACTCACTTATGAAGATGCGCGTAGCGATGTTCATCGCATGGTTCCTAGATTCCGTAATGAAATGTACAAGACTTTATATAGTCTGGTTACATTTAGGCGTCGTGGCTCAGGGTTGCCTGACATTGAAATCTTTAAGAAACGGCTGCTTCAGGTTGCTCATCGCGTCGCGTCGAAAAAGCTGATTAAAAACCTCCTGATACAGCAAGCCTTCAAACGCGATATTCGGTGATTGGTATATAATTTCCGCGATTCGGCGCGGGTGTTGCTTCGTAAGGTCTATTCTGGCATGTTCCGCGCGATTTTCTGCGTGTTCATTGCCGTTTTATTGTTTGGCATGGTCATGCTGATTTTACGACCTGATAAAACAAGGACCTAACTCCATGTCAGTAGCATATTGGATTATACTTCTTTGCGGTGCTTTAGCCGTAGTTTATGGCGCTTATGCCATTCGTGCCGTCACATCTGTAAGTGCGGGCAACGAACGGATGCAAGAAATCGCTACGGCGATTCAGGAAGGCGCTAACGCATACTTAAACCGCCAGTATACAACAATTGCTGTTGTTGGTGTTCTTATGGGCATCGTTCTTGGCTTGGGACTGAATTGGTTCGTGGCCATCGGGTACTTTATCGGTGCCGTTCTGTCGGGAATCACGGGCTATATCGGCATGAACGTCTCGGTTCGTGCGAATGTACGCACAGCTGATGCGGCACGGACCGGCGGTTTAGCACCTGCGCTTGATGTTGCATTTAAATCGGGGGCCGTGACCGGTATCTTGGTTGTTGGCTTGGGGCTACTCGGTGTTGCCGGGTATTTCTTTATCCTTCGGGGTATTTTTGATGCAGGTACGCCAGAGGGCATGCGGCATATTCTTGAAGCCATGGTTGCATTGGGCTTTGGCGCTTCGCTGATCTCAATTTTTGCCCGTCTCGGTGGCGGTATCTTCACCAAGGGTGCGGATGTTGGCGCTGACTTGGTTGGTAAGATCGAAGCGGGTATCCCTGAGGATGATCCGCGAAACGCCGCTGTTATTGCTGATAACGTTGGCGATAATGTCGGTGACTGCGCCGGTATGGCAGCTGACCTTTTTGAGACGTATGCTGTGACGATGGTCGCCACCATGCTATTGGCGGTTATCTACTTTACAGGAGCGATGCAGGACCTGCTCATCACGCTACCGCTCCTTATCGGTGCCGTATGTATTGTTGGCTCCATTATCGGGTTTTTCTTTGTCCGATTAGCGAGCGGTAACAACATCATGGGCGCTCTTTATAAGGGCCTGATCGTATCGATGATCGCTTCGGCAATCTTAATTGGAGGCGCTATTTACTGGTTGTTTGGCTCTATGACTGCGGAAATCACTTCCGGAGTTGCCTCACGCCATATGCTGTATTGTGCGCTTATTGGGCTTGCAGTAACCGGGTTGTTGGTTTGGATTACCGAATACTACACCGGGACCAATCACCGTCCGGTCAAGATGGTCGCGAAGGCTTCTGAGACTGGCCATGGCACGAATGTTATTGCAGGACTGGCAATTTCTATGGAAGCAACAGCGCTCCCAGTATTAGTGATTTGCGCTGGTATTATCGCTTCCTTCTTTTCTGCCGGTCTCTATGGCATTGCTATTGCAGCAACCACGATGCTGGCTTTGGGGGGCGTGATCGTTGCTCTCGATGCGTATGGTCCAGTAACAGATAACGCTGGCGGTATTGCTGAGATGGCAGAGTTGCCGGAGGAAGTTCGGAACTATACGGACGCTTTGGATGCTGTTGGCAATACAACTAAAGCCGTTACGAAAGGCTATGCGATTGGCTCAGCCGCTTTAGCTGCGCTGGTTCTGTTTGCAGCTTATACCGCAGATATCGCGCATTATTTCCCAAACCTGGCTGGCAAGATTAAGTTTGAATTGCAGGATCCATTCGTCGTAATTGGCCTGTTTCTCGGCGGCCTGCTGCCTTATCTGTTTGGTGCCCTTGGCATGCAGGCAGTTGGCAGAGCTGCTGGAGCGGTCGTCGTTGAGGTCCGACGGCAGTTCAAAGAAATTCCAGGGATTATGGAAGGTACTGCAAAGCCAGAATATGGTCGCGCAGTTGATCTGCTGACTAAATCGGCGATTAAGGAAATGATTGTGCCGTCATTGCTGCCGGTTCTTGCTCCGATCATCGTGTTCTTTGTGTTCAAATGGATCGGCGGAATTGAAGCAGCACTAACGACGCTTGGTGCGTTACTTCTTGGTACAATCGTTACCGGCATTTTCGTGGCTATTTCTATGACCTCCGGTGGCGGTGCGTGGGATAACGCTAAGAAGCTTATCGAAGATGGCCATCACGGCGGTAAGGGCTCAGAGGCCCATCATGCTGCGGTGACAGGTGATACCGTCGGTGACCCCTACAAGGATACCGCTGGACCGGCTATTAACCCGATGATCAAGATCATCAACATTGTCGCTATTCTTTTGTTGGCGATGGTTGCCTAATCAAAAGGCTAAGTTAGTTACTAAAAAGCCCCGGTGGAAACACCGGGGCTTTTATTTTGCTCGTTGAAATTTTCTAGCGGTCGTCGCTGCTAGGGTCCCCAAACTTGCCGATATTGCCAATAATTTGCTGGATAAAGGTAAGTTCTTTGCCTTTTGTTGGTGTCTCGCGTTCGACGAGTTCTATTTCCTTTTGCTTGGTAGCATCAATTTCCTGAATCTTTTGGACAACGCCCTTTTTATCAAATCTGATGGTTAAGACTTTTCGCTCCAATAATTCAGGCTTGAAGAAGGATACAGATTTGACGCGCCCGCTAATATAGTACCAAACCTCGTTGTCAAAAGTCGCGACGGTAGAAGGGGCACCCAATCTCCGTTGTACATCACGTTGTTTATGCACACCTGGTTTTAGCTCTGCAACGAGCTTGGGATCGGGCGCGTTACCTCTAACGTCGACCGTTTCTTCACAGCCGGTCGTTATTGCGACTGAAATTGAACCGGCAATGAGCAAGGGGATATATTTTGTTCGAAACTGCATTTAGTTGACCGCCATAACCATTATCTGCCAATACATATAGTCTCTCAGATGTCTCAAGAAAAGTAGCCTGATAAGGCTTTGGAGATAAAGTTGTATGGCGATTTTTAGCCGTAAGAAACCTCAGGATGAGGCGCATGCCCTGTACGTTGCGATTGTTGCACAGGCGCGCCAGCCATTTTTATTCAAAGAGTTTGGTGTAGCAGACTCTGTTGACGGTCGCTTTGACATGATTTCGTTACATATATTCCTCGTTTTGCGGCGCCTGAAAACTGACACTGATAGAACAGCGGATTTGGCCCAGTGCCTATTCGATACAATGTTCGCTGATATGGATCGGTCGTTGAGAGAAATGGGGGCAGGAGACCTTGGTGTCGGTCGCCGTGTTAAGGCAATGGCAACAGCGTTTTACGGTAGATTATCTGCCTATGAGAAGGCGTTACAAAGTAACGATCAGGCCGAGTTACAAGATGCAATCGTCAGAAACATATTTCGCGATGATGCTAAGAAATCTGAAGTGGCGGGTAAGATTTCACGCTATGTGTTGTGGCTCGCAACAGCCTTGGATGAGTGCTCGATTGAGGATTTTCTTTTGGGACAATTAGATTTTCCGGAAACCATTCCGTTGCAAACATTTGATGGGGAAGGTTGAAAATTATGGTTGGGCAACCAGAACCAGAATTTTCTTTCATTGTTCATCCGTCAGAATTGACCGACAAAGAGGTAAAATACGACCTGTCTGCCGAATCAGATGAATGCAATGCCTTGGCGGAACGATTTGGATTGCAGGCAATTGAGACTTTTAATTGTACCCTGTCGGTTAAATTTCTGAGACGGGAAAAAGCTATCCGGCTTCGTGGCAAACTCCATGCCAAGGTGGTTCAAAGTTGCGTCGTTTCTATGGTGTCGGTCGAGAACGTAATCGAAGATGAATTTGAAATTCTATTTCGTGAGGAAACTCAGATAGATAGCGATGAGACCGATGATGTTGTCCAATTCGAACCTTACTCCGGTGATTTAATAGATGTCGGTGAAATAGCCTCTGAAGAACTTGCCCTTATGCTCGATCCTTATCCAAGATCACCAGAAATTGCCGATCAAGTATTAGGCCCTTATTTGCCGGGGCCTGAAGACCCGACAACGAAACCATTTGCGGCACTGGCGGCACTAAAACGAACAAAGTAGAATACCGCGTGTTTTGATGCTGTCGGTAGGGAGCGAAAAGGCGATGAAGCTGCTTGCCGTGGCGGTAGAACTTCGGTATGAGAACAGCCGCTTTGCCACGATCTGGACTTGGAATTTGAACTATGGCTGTACCCAAGAAGAAAACTTCGAAATCGCGCCGCAATATGCGTCGTTCTCACCACGCATTGACAGGAGACGCAAATGTTGAATGTCCCAACTGCGGTGAGCTTAAACGCCCTCATCATGTATGCGGATCTTGCGGCTACTATCGTGAACGTGAAGTCGTTGAAGCGACTGGCGCTTAGCTCGTCGTTAATTTCTGAAGCAAGCGAACGGAACCCGAATTGAGTCCGCGGCTTACAATCGCACTTGATGCAATGGGCGGAGATGACGCCCCAGGTATCGTCGTTGAAGGCGCAGCTTTAGCACGTGTCCGTTTTCCGGACGTGCACTTTCTTCTTTTCGGTGATGAAAAACGCATTGCGCCGCTTGTCGATCAACACGAGAAGCTCAAAGACTCGATTACCATACAGCATACTGACGACGCCGTCAGTTCAGAGGAACGCCCGACGGTTGCCTTACGCCAGGGACGTAACTCGAGTATGCAATTGGCGATCAACGCTGTGAATTCTGGTGAGGCTGCAGGTATTGTATCTGCCGGTAATACCGGTGCTCTGATGGCGATGGCGAAAGTTTCACTCAAAATGTTGCCAGGAATTGACAGACCTGCCATTGCGGCCCCTTGCCCGACAAAGGTCGGAGAGAGTGTCATGCTTGATCTCGGCGCTAACGTTGAAGGGAATGCGGAGAACCTGGTTCAATTTGGTATGCTTGGCGCTGCCTTTGCCAGAACGGTTTTTGGTAAAGAAGAACCAAGCGTTGGATTGCTAAATGTTGGGGCAGAAGAGGTTAAGGGACGTGACGCAGTTAGGCAGGCCGCGGCGATCTTCCGGGAACGCAAACTCCCCTTCAAATTTCACGGGTTCGTTGAAGGCGATGACATTGGTGCTGGGACAGTCGATGTATTCGTTGTAGACGGATTTACCGGTAATATTGTCCTGAAGACCTTGGAGGGCACGGTCCGTCTGTACTCCGAATATTTGCGTCAAACTTTCAAAAGTTCATGGATCTCCAAGTTAGCTTATTTTCTAGCGCGTAGAGCCTTTGCTAAGATGCGTGCTCGAATAGACCCGCGTCGATATAATGGTGCAACTTTTCTTGGATTGAATGGTGTTGTTGTAAAGAGCCATGGCGGTACAGATGCCTTTGGTTTTGCAAATGCAATTGGGGTTGCTGTTGATATGGCAGCAAACGACATCAATGACTTTATTATGCGCGAGTTGGCTGAATATGGTGAACAAGAAGTTCCCCAGGCGCAGGCGGGATGACTCGACGTTCTATCGTAGTTGGATGCGGGCACTACTTACCGGAACGTGTTGTTACGAATGAAGAGTTGGCAAAACGTGTCGACACCTCTGATGAGTGGATCCAGAAACGGACGGGTATCTGCGAACGACGGATCGCAGACGATAATCAGAATACCTCAGATTTAGCGATTAATGCAGCGCAAGATGCCTTGGCATCGGCAGGTGTTTCTGCAGACGATATCGATCTGATTGTGCTAGCAACAGCGACACCCGATGAGACCTTTCCAGCCACGGCTACACGGGTTCAGGCGGCCTTAGGTATGACCAAAGGCGCGGCCTTTGACGTACAAGCAGTTTGCACGGGGTTTATCTATGCGTTGAACGTTGCCGATAACTTTATTCGACTTGGCCAGGCGAATAGGGTCTTGGTGATTGGTGCGGAGACGTTTTCGAGAATTCTTGACTGGGAAGACCGTACAACTTGCGTTTTGTTTGGTGACGGAGCGGGAGCCATAGTGTTGCAAGGGATAGAGGAGAGCGGTGATGCGGAACCTCGTGGCATTCTAAGCAATCACCTTCATTCAGATGGTCGGCATCACGATTGTCTTTATGTTGATGGTGGACCGTCTTCGACGAAAACTGTTGGCCACCTTAGGATGGAAGGTCCGGAAGTCTTCAAACATGCCGTCAATAACATGGCATCGGTCCTCGGCGAGGCTTTAACCGCCAACAATATGACAGCCGCTGATATCGACTGGCTTGTTCCCCATCAGGCCAACAAGCGGATCCTTGATGGGACGGCGCGGAAGCTAAGGCTGTCACCGGATAAGGTTGTCATAACCGTTGATCGTCACGCTAATACATCTGCTGCCTCTATTCCTCTGGCGCTGTGTGAAGCCGTCACTGACGGCCGTATTCAAGAGCGCAATATCGTTGTGATGGAAGCGATGGGTGGTGGCTTTACCTGGGGCGCAAGCCTGATCCGTTGGTAGGTCTAGGGGCGGTCCGCCCCAAACTTTAACTCAGCACGGTATGTTATTGATATTGACGGCAATATCCGCTTTGGGTACCGTTCGGCTCAGGGATTTACGGGGGATACTATGGCAGGATCGACAGTAACGCGTGCACAGCTCAGTGAAGCGGTTTATCAGGAAGTAGGCCTGTCGCGGAATGAGTCGGCCGATTTGGTTGAAGGCGTTCTTAATGAGATATCGGATACATTGGTACGAGGGGAATCTGTAAAGATTTCTTCATTCGGCAGTTTTTCCGTCCGCCAAAAGGGAGAGCGGAAAGGTCGAAACCCCAAAACCGGCGAGGAGGTGCCAATCAAACCTCGACGCGTGCTTGTCTTTCGGGCTTCCAACGTTCTGAAGCAAAAGATTAACTCGTCGCTGAACCCGTCTACGGGTAGTGGTGAGGAAACCTCTGGAGCATGATGACTGACGCCGTTGCCGCGGAATCAACAGATCAGCAAACAATACGATCGAAGGGCAAGTCAGCTGCTGCTTTTCGAACCATTAGCGAAGTCGCAACCGAACTAAGCGTTCCTTCGCACGTCCTGCGTTTTTGGGAAACCAAATTTACGCAAATTCGTCCCATGAAAAGAGGTGGAGGGCGCCGCTATTACCGGCCAGAAGACATCATTCTTTTACGAGAAATCAGGTCACTTCTTTATGATGATGGTTATACGATTAAGGGCGTCCAAAAGTTGCTGCGAGACGGCCATTTTAAGAAAACGCGTGCCCAATCTGAGCCGATTGTTGAGCACATTAGTGGTTCGTCGGAATCTGTTGCCCCTGAAACAAAAAAGGGGAGTTCGGATATCCGTGCGGCAACGCGTGCCGAACTTCAGAATGTCCTGACTGAACTCGTTGCGCTACGAAAGATTCTCGACGAAATATAGTTATTCGGTCGTTGCTTTGGATGGCCTTCACACGTAAATTGCCCGCCGGTTCGCGGGTTTCATTTTGTACGAGCCTTGTATCGGAGCGTGGCGCAGTCTGGTAGCGCACTTGACTGGGGGTCAAGGGGTCGTAGGTTCGAATCCTATCGCTCCGACCAATAATTTAAATGGGTTAGTTCTTCGGGACTGACCCATTTTTTCGTCGGCTATTAGTAATAATCTATCATGTTCGAGATTTCGTACTCTCGGTCGAGGGAGGTTTCTGCCTTTCGGATTGTTCGCCATATTTCTTGCCAGGCGCCAAACTCCTGCTGTTGTTTGGCCCTGGCGGCGGCCATTTGCGGAGACATTGGTTTACGCGAACGTTTGGGTGGAGTGAAATTTTGACCTTCTATAATTCCCAGCTCTGTGAGAGCACTCCGCATTTTGCCGTACTGATCTTTCTGGCCCCGGATATCACTGGTTCGCCCTGCCATTAACACTGTTCTTTGTGCACCATTGTGTAAAATTCTTAATTCGATCTGCTCGTGTTTCAGGGATAGGTGTGTAACGCCCTCAATAGAGGACATTTGTTCCACGAGTTTTGTAATCCATCGGTTATGTGTGTCTTGAAGAGACATACAGCGATCCTATATTCGCTAACGTACGGTGGTCTTAAAAATGCGGCGGAGGAACATCCTGATCCGGTGGACTAGTTAATCCATTTTCCAACTCTTGCAGCTTGTTTTTCAAGAGATCGATCTGTTCATTTAATCCACTGATTTCAGACCATTGCTTAGCTGAAACTTGGCTAAGTTCATCGATGATCTGATCTTGATGGGCGATACGCACTTCTAACGTATCTAACCTTTCAGCCTGATCCGTATTGTTTGACATTTATTTTCTGCCTTCAGTTTGGAACGCAGTGTAAGATAGAGTGTGGAGCTTGGGAAAGGTCAAAGGGATTCAGCGCGGAAAAGGGTGTTAGGATGACAAGAAGTGAATTGATCCCTATCATTTCTGGGGATTTGTTTGGGCGCCGACGCGGTGAAGCACATGACGCTTTCAATAGTAAAACGATCTGAAGCTCTTGGCGCTGAAATAAGAGGCGTCGACCTTTCTCAATCAGTGTCTGAGGATGTCTTTGAGGAAATTCGCGCGGCCTGGTATGAGCATCTGGTCCTTGTTTTTCCAGATCAACAGCTGACGAACGAACAGCATATTGAGTTTAGTGCCCGATTTGGGCCGTTAGAGGTGCATCCGAGCGGTAAATACGTCTTAAAGGATTACCCAGAGCTCCTCCTGTTAACCAATAAGAAGAACGACAAAGGCGGTTATGTCAGCTTGCGTGATGGCGGCTCTGTTTGGCATTCGGACTTGTCCTATATGGGGGAACCAAGTCTGGGATCTTTGCTCTATGGAATCGATATTCCGGAGATAGGTGGGGACACGGAGTGGGCGAATATGTATTTCGCCTATGAGGCTCTCCCGAAAACCCTTAAAAAGCGTGTCGAAGGCCTTAGAGCCATTCATCAGTTTGATCAAAACGATAACCCGAGGCTGGGCCCGCCACCGGGCATGACCGTTGATGAAATGAAAGGCTCAATTTGGGAGAAAAAGTCGCCCGAAATAAAAGCGCGTACCCCCGACGTTGTGCATCCGATCGTTCGAGTGCATCCGGAGACTGATAGAAAGGCGTTGTTCGTAAATCGGAGATTCACGACATTTGTCGTTGATATGGAGGCTGACGAAGGGGAGAGTCTGTTGTTGGACCTTTTTGAGTATGCGGAACGGCCCGAGCATATCTATCGACATAAATGGAATAAGCACGACCTCGTGTTATGGGATAATCGTTGTACAATTCATTTGGCTTGTGGTGGTTTCCCGGATGAACAAATTCGAACAATGCAGCGCGCAACAGTACGCGGTGAAGTGCCGGTTTAGATGATCAGTTCGAGGAGGATATAGAATGTTACGTGAGAAGATGATTGGGACCTGGCGTCTCGTTGGTTTCAGATTCATCGATGCAGATGGTAACCCAGGACGTGAAGAGGACGCTCCCACAGGTGGGCGCATGGAGTATACCGCTGAAGGACACATGGCGACGGCAACGCGTCAGTCTAATGGAGATTATTTTAGCTATTTTGGCGAGTTTGAACTTAAAGAAGAACAAGTCTTGCACCACATTGAATTGTCAGCACACACCAAGCTGGAGGGAACCACAACAGTTCGCGATGTTTCTTTTGAGGGTGACAACTTGGTGCTGACGGCATCGCCGCCTGTAATGGGCGGGCCAGGTAGTAAAGCGTCACTGATTTGGGAAAAGATCTAAGTCAGGCACCCAGTTTGCCCAGGCCAGGAATCGGCTCTTTAATGCCGGCCATCCTCAGGCCCTGCCATATAACCAGCTGATTGCTGGTAACCACTGGGGCGCCGAGAGCTTCTTCCATATCTTCCAATGCGCCTAATGCTTGAATATTGGCACAGCTGGCAAAATAGACATCCGCCTTGTCGTTCTTCATCTCAAGCATGGTGTTGAACCAGTCTGTGGCAGGCATGTTGCAATAAGCATCAGAGCCTTTCAGCCCGAGATTCTTTTCGCCGACTATTTCGTATCCGGCCTCTGTAAGGAATTCCAGTTCGTGTTCATGCGAAGCACGCGGGTACGGCGATACCAAGACTACGCGGCTGGCGTTGAAATGCGAGAACGCCGCCATTGTTGCCGAGGCGGTCGTGGCAGCCGGTCGACCCGATGCCTTTTCGATGGCTTCTTTGATTAGCTTCTCGCCTTCTAGTCCGTCCGACATTGAGTTGGCGGTGCAATGAAAAACGATTGGATCGCATTTGGCATCGGCTAGTAGTTCGGCAGCTTCCGTTACTTTAGGGAGTAATTCGTCGAGGGACATGAAATGCGGGCCGGTCATTCGCAGGCGGGTGACATGGCAGGCAACATCAGTGGGTGTGAACCTGGATGCATGTGGTTCAACCATCCTGTTAGAGGAAGGTACTATCAGCCCATAGCGTGCGCGGGGGGTGTAGTTTGTCGCTGACATTGCTTGATCTCCCTTTAGCGGTCTTTCATAATGTCTTTAAGGTGTTTTAAGAGCGATTACACCTGCTACGGATGACTTTAAAATTTAAAGCGTAAACTTAGGGAAGGATTCCATCTATGAAGTCTCTATTGAAAATCGGCATTGCCGCCGGTGTTGCCGGGTCTTTAATGGCCGGGGCATCAGCGCCAGCATTTGCAGCCGACAAATATACAATTCTGATTGGCTATGGGTTCGGTGGAACATACGGCAAGTATGCACGGACTATGGCTGACCATCTTCGCAAATATATTCCAGGTGGTGCATCCATCGTGGTTCAGTCTATGCCGGGAGCTGGTGGCCTTAAAGCGACGAACTATGCTTCGAAGGTAATGCCTAGTAACGGTAATTGGATTCTTGAGCCGCCGGATACGCTGGTTATTTCTCAGCTGATGCGTCCCAAGAAAGTCAAATATGATGCGCGGAAATTCACCTGGATTGGTTCGGTCAATCGGACCAACACGATCTTTGTTCTCCGTAATGCAACCGGTGTCACTAAATGGGAAGACCTGAAGACCAAACAGGTTATCTCCGGTGGTACGGGCCCAGGTTCAACCTCCTTCATTATCCCACAGATGCTCAAGCATATGCTGGGTGCCAAGATCAAAGTGATTGGTGGCTACAAGGGCTCAAAGCGTACAGTTCTTGCCATGGAGCAGGGCGAGCATGACGGCACAGGTTTTAACTGGCTGGCATGGGGCTCAATTGCACCGCATTGGTTTGCTAAAAAATATGGCGGAACGGCTGAACCGGATAAAGAATTCGCCCGCCCGATCTTGCAAATCGGAACAGAGCCTGATCCGCAACTACCTGATGTGCCGATGATTACTGATTATATCTCTGGTATTAACACCAAGATCGTAAGCTTTATTTCTAGCCACGGAATCATTGGGCGTGGACTCGCATTTCCACCAGGTGTTTCAAAGGACAAGATTGCAGCTATGCGGGCAAACTACGCAAAAATGGCTAAGGATCCGAAATTTATTGCGGATGCTAAAAAACGCCGTTTGCGAGTGATTTATTCTTCTGGTCAACAAATCCAGAAGGTCGTAAATGACGCGTTTAAGAATGCCGATCCTGCAGTTGTGAAAGCTGCTGCTAAGATGGTCTTCAGCAAATAGTAGAACCTATCTGCTGAAATAATTTGGGCCGGTCTTTCGGGACCGGCCCTTTTTATTTGTCTCTAGCAAAATAGTTCTCGTTACCACTGCTCACGCATACGCGCTAACTCATCCATTTGTTTCTGGTCATCACTGCCCGTAAAGCGTACGCAAATGTGCTGAGCACCACCTTTTACAAAATCGTTGAGCCAGGCCGTTACAGCGGCCCGATCTCCAGCAAAGGAATATTGCTGATCCCGGATTTCGTCGGCTGGTCTGAGATAGTAGCTGGCGAGGTAGTCATCGAGCTCGGCTTTAGCAACAGAGATGTCATCATTGATAGCAATGGTGACATAGGCGGCTCCAACGATATCGTCAGGAGCTCGGCCGGCTTCCTGGGCGTATCCCTGCAATTCGAGCCAGCTCTTGCTCCAGTCGTTGCCATTACCGGGGCCAGAAGGGAACCAACCATCAAAATAGCGTGCTGAGCGCTTCAGAGCTGCAGGTACGCCACCACCGCTCCAGATTGGTGGTCCGCCTTTTGTTAGGGGGACTGGGGCCAATTCCGCATCCTTTACGGTCCAGCGACCTTCCCAATTGGTCTTTTCGCCACTCCAGAGGGCACGACATAGCTGCATCTGTTCAAGCATGGTGCCGATCCGCTTTTCGAAGGGCACACCAGCGGCCTCGAATTCATTCCGGATTGCTGGAACATCGCGGGCTGTACCGACGCCCATGATGAAACGCCCTTCGCTAATCTGGTCGATTGTTGCGACTTGATGGGCCAGAAGGACCGGATTGCGCAGCATGGGTAGCAGAACGGCGGTTCCCATCTTGACGTTCTTCGTCCGCCCGGCAATTGCTGATATCAACGCAAGCGGTTCGTGGCGCGGTTTAGCTAAAAGAGAATCACCAATCCAAACTGAATCCAGACCGATATTATCTGCGTGGGAGCTGAGATCGAGAATTTCACTGGTTTCATGGACGCCAACCATGATGCGTTCGCGGGTAGGGAGCAGATATCCGAGGCTTAAAGACATGTTTCGTTACTTATCCTGAGATGAATAGATCGGGGACCGTAAGGTCGGGGTGGCTAAATTGTCAACTTATTGGAAATCTGGAAATTGGGGTTCGCTTAACCGGCAAACATTCGTAATATCCGCCAACACTGATAATGCCGAGGCAGAAATTTATGGCGACCGATTATTGGCTAAATAAACTCATGTTTGATCTGCAAGCCCCTGATGGGAAAACCCGATGGGCACCGGAAAACCGAGAGGCAACTTTGGTGGATTATCCGGTATCGCCGGAAATCCGTCAGGCTCTTCTGAATGATGACTATGCTTTCCTATATCCAGTGACCAACGCATATTTGATGCGGTTTTTCTTGTTGATCTGTGGACATGATGATGACAAGTCGATTGAGATATTGTCATCGATTGATGTGAGCGGGGAGACGGCTCATGGCTAAGTTAGTAGGCAGTTTTGCAGCCGGACATGCGCCGAATGTTGCACGCTTGTGGGACAGTATGGCGTTTGAATCTAAGGAATGGCTGACGACCCATTACGATGAGATGGGGCGCCGCCTCAAGGCGCTTGAGCCAGATGTTTTAATCGTTCATTCCACGGACCATTGGGTGAACTTCTTCCTCAATCACATTCCGGCCTTTTGTGTTGGCACCGGTGCCGAGCATGAAGGTCCCCCGGAACCGTTTATGAAACCAGTGTTCCCGCATGACACGCTTGCTGGTCATGCGGAATTGGGACGTCACATTATTGAGTACGCCCTTGGCGCTGACTTCGATCCCTCCTATTCGATGCAGCTCAAATTGGATCATGGTATTTGCGTGCCAATCTGGCGTATGGAGCTTGATCCGATTCCGGCCATTGTTCCGGTTTATATGAATCTCGTGGAAAAACCCTTCACAACACCAAAACGGTGCCTGGCCTGGGGACACATGTTACGCGAGGCGATTGAAGCCTACCCTGATCAGGATTTGCGCGTCGCCGTCATCGGAACAGGCGGATTAAGCCATTCAATTGGTGAAACTACGATGGGATGGGTCGATGAACCTTTTGATCACGCTTGCATCGAACTGTTTAAATCGGCATCGGATGAACAATTTGCAGCAGATCTGTCTGTGATGCTTGAAAAAACTGGCAACGGCGGGGCTGAGCTGCGGGCTTGGATCGTCGCTCATGCTGCTGCGGGTAGTCAGGGCTTTGATCTCATTGGCTACGCACCCATGCCAGACATGTTAATTGGGTGCGGCGTTGCAGAATGGAAAATTGCTGCCTAGTCGTCTGATCCTTCAACGGGCCGGCCAGCCATCATTCTGACGGCACGATAGGTAATTACCGTTTCGTCTTTTTGGTTCTTGATGTCGTTTTGCGTTGTGACGATTCCACGATTGCCCTTGCTTGTTTTGCGAACATGGGTGACTTCGACTTCAGCGTGAATGGTATCACCCGCGAACACTGGCTTCAGCACCTTCTTTTCAACTTCAAGAAGGGCCAGTCCGGTTGTCTGCATTGTTGATTGGCACAATAGGCCTTCAATGATTGTGTAACTCAAAGCAGCCGGAGCAACACGACCACCCATTACACCGCCGCCATGATCGCCAAATGAGAGGTCAGTGAAGAGGGTTTCTACCATACCTGTGACACCAATAAAGCTCACGATATCGGCTTCAGTAATCGTACGGTTCAGCGTTTTGAATCGCTGTCCCTCTGTTAGGTCGTCCCAATAAAACCCGATACCGACTGTTTTCATAATTCTAAGTCCAGTTCTTCTTATCTTACGAGTGCACTATCAATCTCGTCTTCATTTAAACCCGCCTCCCGTAAAATTTCACGACCGTGTTCACCAAAATTGGGTTGCAGTCGATCAATTTTCGCCGGTGTACGGCTGAATTGGACCGGGATATCAGGCATCACAATGTTACCTTCCGTCGGGTGTTCTGCTTTCTTGAAAAACTCTATATCACTGAGATGCTGATCTTCGAGCAGATCTTCCAGGGTCGCGATCGGGGCATAAGGGATTTCAAGTCGGTCCAGCACCGGCATCCATTCTGCGGTGGTTCGTTGCGCAAAGTATTCGCCCGCGAGCCGATAAAGTTCTTCAATGTTGTCGCTACGACTCCCTAAACTGATAAAACGGGGGTCGTCGACGAATTCTGGTCGGCCAGCCTCTTGCCAAAAACTTTTCCATTGTGGGTCCGTATAAACCAGGACGCAAATATACCCATCGCTTGTCTTGTACGGGCGACGAGACGGTGTCAGAACACGCGTATATCCCATTTCGTCCTCCGGAGGATCAAACGCGTGTCCATAAATATGTTCGGTGAGATTATAAGCGACCATCGTTTCATACATCGGGATTTCAACGAACTGACCGGAGCCTGATCGTTCACGTTCTACCAAAGCTGCCATGATGGAATAAGCGCTGACGAGGCCGCAGGTCTTGTCGGCCATAACCGTGGGCATGTATCGGGGTTCGCCAACAAGGCGGTTCATGAGATCAACGCTGCCAGATTGGCCCTGTATAACATCATCATATGCGGGGTTGCCTGCATAAGGTCCATCGGACCGATAACCATGAATACCGGCGTAAACTATCCGTCCGTTGCGGACGAGAACGTCTTCGTGGCCAAAGCCGAGTTTCGCAATTTTTTGTGGCCGAATTGAATGCATGAAGACGTCTGCAGTACCAACTAACCGCCAAAGAGCTTCCTGAGCTGCGGGTTTCTTCAGGTCGAGAACGATGGAGCGCTTGTTCCGGTTAAGCCCCATGAAGAGAGCTGCCATATCTTTTGAGCGCCTAGGGCCAGTATACCGCGTTGTGTCACCTTCTGGGGCTTCGATCTTGATGACATCCGCGCCAAGATCTCCAAGGATTTGACTGGCTAATGGGCCGAGAACCACGGAGCTTAAATCGAGAACCTTGATACCTTCGAGAGGACCCGGCACAGGCTAACTACCACGCTTTTTACGAAAATCCGGTTTTCGTTTTTCATGAAAGGCGGCGACTCCTTCTTTGGACTCGTCGGTGTCGTAAAATAACGACAACGCTTCGAAACCAAGGGCACCGATTGCTCGGATGTTCTCGCTATCTGCATTGAAGGAACGTTTGGCGATGGCTATAGCTGTTGGACTCTTCTCCATTATTTCAGCACACCAGTTGTCGATTTCTGTATCAAGCTCTTCGGTGGGAACGACCTTGTTCACCAGACCCATTGCTTCCGCATCGGCAGCACTGTATTGCCTGCACAAATACCAGATTTCCCGAGCTTTCTTTTCGCCAACGATGCGCGCCAGATAGGCAGTGCCCCAACCCGGGTCAACCGACCCGACCTTTGGTCCGACTTGTCCGAAAACAGCATTTTCAGAAGCAATGGTGAAATCACATAGCGTCGCGAGAACATTTCCGCCGCCAATTGCATATCCCTGAACACGAGCAATTATGGGAACAGGGACGTCGCGAATGGCGCTATGGACCTCTTCTATCGAAAGCCCGATGGTTCCTTTGCCGCCATAATCTCCATCATGATTACCTTGGTCTCCACCGGTACAAAATGCTTTGTCGCCAGCTCCGGCCAGGACAATGACTCCGATATTCTTGTTCCAGCCGGCATAACGAATGGCATCGCTTAGTTCGTCGCAAGTTTTGGCACGAAAGGCATTATAGATTTTTGGCCGATTAATGGTGATCCAGGCAGCACCGTTTCGCTCCTCATAGAGCAAATCTTCATAGGTAGGGGCATCAGTCATCATAGAATTAGCCGTGCATTGTGAGGCCGCCAGAGACGGAAATTGTTTGGCCCGTAATGTAACCTGCGTCATCGCTTAAGAGAAAGGCAACAATACCTGGAAAATCACTGGGATCGCCAAGCCGCTTCATCGGAATTGCTCTGGCAAGTCCCTCGGCAATTTTAGGTCCATTGCCTGATGCTGATTTAAACTCTTCAAAAAGTGGAGTATCTGTCGGTCCAGGGCAAACTGTATTGAGCCTTACCCCTGAGCGGGTTAGTTCACGGGCGAGCGTTTTGGTAAATGCAATTACGCCGCCTTTGCAAGCTGAGTAGACCGCCTCACCCGAAGAACCGACGCGCCCGGCGTCTGAGGCGATATTGACGACGCACCCTCCGCCACGTTCGGCCATTTTTTCAAGAACAACATGATGCATATGAATTGGACCCATGAGATTTATGCCAATTACTTTGGCCCAAAGCTGTGGATCGCTGTCGAGAAAGTTTACAGCAGCATCCCAACCGGCATTATTGACCAAAAAATCGATTGGGCCGATATCGGCTTCGGTTTTCTGCACAGCCGTTTGAACCGACGTGTAATCGGCAATATCGCAATGTTGTATGGATGCGTTTCCTCCGATTGCAACTGCTTCTTGAGCAACTTTGGAGGCGTTCTTGTCATCAATGTCGAATATGACGACTATGGCACCTTCTTGAACCAAGCCCAGTGAAATAGCTCGCCCAATACCAGAACCGCCTCCGGTGACGACCGCGATTTTTCCATCTAAACCCCGCATATATCTATTTTCCTCCAACGTCTGGTTTTTCGCTTAGCCGATCCCATACGACTCTCAGGAGATTGGCTTTGCGCAAATTTTTTATGATTGATCGTTCTCCCCTGAAGTCTGACATCATAGGGAGCTGCGAAATAAAGGAAAAGGAAACGTCGAGAAAAGGCCCCGAAAAGTGAACGGCGGCCCCAATACGCTGGGCCGCCGTTCTATGGACAGGCTGTCCGGGGTTGGCGTCAAACAGCCCGCCTGCACATCACGTAACTGGAATAGCTACGTTCGTTATCGGAAGTACTGAAAGCGTTGGGGAAGTACAGTACGACCGAAGCTATCTGTTAGCGTGCAGCCGCTTATTCACACGATTGCACAAATCTTATGATCCTTTACGCAAGACTCATGCCAATTTTAACTATTTGTTAAGTTTCAGTAGCTTGTGGGTGATATCCCTCACAACCTTAGGAGAACTGTAAAGATTTCCGACAGTTGGTGGTTTTGAGCGCCCATACCTGCTGCAAAATGCTACATAATTATGGTGCGGGTATCTTTGAGAATGGCGTGGGCAAGCGATAAGGCGGTGGTCGCTGAGGTCTTTGGGTTATCGGGGGCCGGCATACCGCGACACTCGACAGTCAGCATGCCGAATTCACCTTCAGCATCAATACGGCCTACATTGTTAGGGGCGATTGTCGGGTCAGCCACCAACTGAATTTCTGTATCGTCCATCCCGAGCCCGGCTAAAGCGACCGTCGCCGCCAGATTGGCATTTTTGGGATAGAGTCGCGCGGCTTCGCGAGCTGGTCCTGTAAAAAGCTCTGTCCTTTCGTTAATTTTGCCGAGGTCGAAGTTTTCGTCGGCCGGAGTGCCCTGCCATGCCATAGGAGGTTTGGTGGAGGTATACCGTACGGATTTAAGCCCTCCAATTTGCAACGAGTTCATTCCGTCTATACCTGCGATTGCGCCCGATGGCATAAGAAGCCGCGCGCTATTGCGGGTGCAAATTGATGTCAGCTTTTCTCTTAACGCGTCATCGGCAAGAGCACCGGTAGAAATGACGATGAGGTCGATGCCTGAACGCAGCACTGCTTCGCCGTATTCTGCGATGGCACCTTGTCCAGCACACTCAGCGATCACATTCGGCGATAGTTGGATAAGATCTTTAATGGTGGTAACGACAGCGATTGAGCTATCAAGGGCTGCACGTGCTTCCTGTTCCCTATTCTCACGCACCAAAACCCCGACAACATTGATCTGACCGTCTTGGTCGTGTTCAGCAATCTTGTCGAGCGCTATGCGGGCTATTGCGCCATAGCCGATCAGGGCAACTTTCTTCATCTCTACCTCAGTGTTTGTCAGTTGCCGGATCGTATCGGAGAGGGGATGAAATTGCCAACGGGTGACATCTAATCTGTAGGGTCCTAAGTTTAGGATAGGCGTTTTGCCTTTCAGTGTGTGGGCGAAGGTGATCATGGGAAATGTACTAACCGACGAGCAGGTACTACAGTTCCGTAATGATGGGTTTTTGTTTCCGTATAATGTTTTCAAGGAAGATCAGGCATCGGAGATAGCGTCGCGGTTTGATGCGATGGAGGCCAAACTCGGTGAGGAAATGCAAAATCGCTTTCGAAACAAGGCGCAACTGCCTTTTCCCTGGCTTTGTGACCTTGTCGCTAATGAACGATTATTGGATGCCGTGGAGGATTTGATTGGACCAGATATTCTTTGCTGGGGATCGTCGTTTTTCACCAAAAAGGCACGGGATCCGCGGTTTATATCTTGGCATGCTGATGACTTTGTATACGGGTTTTATCCGGCGGAAACGGTAACGGCGTGGGTTGCGTTTCATCCCGCCACAATTGAGTCTGGTTGTGTGAAATATATCCCGGGTTCCCACAAAGTAACTGCAACGCATGAATTCATTCCAAATTCAGATAATCTGGCGCGGAACGGACAAACTGCGACTGGTATAGACGACCATACAGCGGTGCATGCGGTTCTGAAGCCAGGTCAGGTTGTTTTTCACCATCAGAGCACCGTCCATAGTTCCGGTCCGAATAATGCGGATCACCCGCGGGTTGGGTTTTCAATTCATTATACGGCACCGCAAATTCGTGAAACCCGGTTTGAAGGAGCAACGGCGACGCTTTTGCGCGGCGAGGACCGTTATGGTTATTGGGGTCAAGATCCAATACCTCAAAGAGATTTTGATCAAAGGTGCATTGATCATATGGAAGAAACGCGGGCTTTGTTTAATCAGCTAACCAAACAAAAGATTGCGCGCGGAAACTATACAAATGCCTGAGCGGACCGATTTAAACGCCGACCTTTCCGAAAGAATGGTCATCGATACAAATGAAATGGCTTGGCAAGCAAGCCCGAGCCCGGAGGTTTGGCGAAAGCGTCTCTATCTGACTGGACCCGCAGAGGCAGGCATTGTGACATCGGTTGTGCGGTATGAACCGGGTAGTAGCTTCGCGGCACACCCGCACCCCGATGGTGAAGAGATATTTGTGATCGACGGTGTGTTTTCAGATGAAGCGGGTGATTACCCAGCAGGCAGCTTTATTCTCAATCCAGAAGGGTTTGCCCACGCGCCGTCATCGGGTCCAGGCTGCACTCTATTTGTGAAGCTACGGCAATATGTCGGAGACCGACCGCAGGTTAGACACAATATCAACGAGATGAATTGGGAACTTCGACCGAACGGCACGGTTGAATCAATTATGCTCGACCAGCAGGACGGATTTGATAAACGAACCCAGGTCGTTCGGATCATGCCAGGGGGTGAAGTGCCGATGCATGGACATCCCAACGGCGAAGAGGTTTTTGTACTCGAGGGGAGCTTTGAAGATCAAATGGGTAGTTACGCCGCAGGTACCTGGATCAGGAATCCAATTGGTACGAAGCACTCCTTGAAGTCAGAAGAGGGCAGTATGTTTTTTATTAAGACCGGTTGTTTTCCAACCGACGATTAGAGCCAGTTGGAATTTTTAACACCGGTATAGAGCAAATTGAGGGCGAGCCCGGTCAGCGTTACCCGAAATATAATTCGGAAGAGTTTTTCTGGCATCACTTTGAGGAGCATTCGGCCGAGATAACTGCCGAGAAATGCTGTTACGATCATCACTGCAATAAGTGGGATATATTCGGCTAGAGTAAATCCAAGGAATCCGAAAACTGGGATTTTTAGACCGTGGATGAGGGTCATAAAGCTGTATTGTGTGCCGACGAATTCATGACGATCCTCGCAGGCCTTCTGGACGTATGGCGCAATTACGACTCCGCTTGAGCCAATGAATAGAGCCAAAATCGTGCCGCCAAAACCGAGCCCAAAGAATTTTTTGTGTGAATAGGCGGATGAGGCAGGAGCAGGGGCCCAGCAGGCATAGAGGATGAAGAGAGCCAAAACGACTTGCAAAATGGCGGTCGGTAGGTTCACGACAACATTCGCCCCAAAGATTGCACCGAGGACAGCTCCGACCGCAAAAGCTGGCAACAAATCTTTTCTGATATGTTTAAACATGAGGACAGCGCGGCCCACATTCGTACCCAAAAGTACGGCGCCATGGAGCGGGATTAGAATTGTTGGCGGAAATACTGTGGTCATAAAGGCAAGCAGCATCACGCCGCCGCCTAGTCCTGCCCCGACACCCATTGCTCCTGATAGGGCGCTTAGGCCGGAAAAGATTAGAAATGTCGTTGGCGTAATGCCGGGAACGGAGCTGAAGAATTCGATCACGATGGGGTCACTTCGCACTTTCAACTGGGTTACGCAACAACAACGCAATCACGGTACCCAGTGCCATAGAGGCGCTGCCGGCCAGGAATATCGGGACGTAACTTTCTGTCAGGTCAAAAATAGTGACGTAACCGTATGCCGCGATGGCTTGGAGGATTGTCGAGATGAGAGCGGACATTCGCCACACGGGTGCCATGCCATCTGGCCCCATCAATTGATGAAACCGACCGGACATTATGGCGGTAAGGCCCGGCTGAGCACCGACGACGAGAGATGAGGCAATCAATGCCCATCCAGCCGAATTTAGGACCGGTAATGCAATACCGCTGGCAACGGCGGCGAAAGCAAGCGCGAGGCCGGCGCGGAAACCCAATTGGTCTGCCAATCGCCCCCAAAGATAAGTCCCACCGATCGCGCCAAGCCCAAAGAGGACCCAGTGCATGCCGCCGAACTCGATATCGTTGCCGAGGCCGCGAACGAGATAATCAACCCAGTAGATGGTATGTGGAATAAGCCCAACCGAAAATAGGACGCGGGTTACGATCAATCCAGATACGGTAAGGGTCCATTTAATCTTTGGGTGTGGAGTAGCGGTGATCGTACCGGTGCTGTTTTCACCCTCTAACGCGTGCCAGCCCCAGAGCGCTACAATAAAAGCGACGGCACCAACGACACCGATACCTGCCCAGGCAGCAGCGATCCCAAATTGCAAAAGCCACGGCACGAGCGAGCCTGACAGGAGTATGCCAATTCCAACCCCGGTATAGACGATGCCGGTAGCTGCGCCGAGTTTGCCGGGTGGCGCGGACCGCGTGGCAATCGCGAGGCAGTAAATCATCATGACACCAACAACCGCGCCCAGCAGTGCACGCCAGAACATTAGCCATTCGAAACCCCAGGGAAGGACGCAGGCAAATAGGGCGAGCAATCCCGTCAACAAAGAAATCCGCATAGTGGTGGCTTCGCCCCATTGCATCCGCATCGCGGGCGCGGCGAAGGCCCCTGCCAAATAACCGGAAAAGTTGGAGGCACCAATAGCGCCAGCTTCCCAAGCCGTCAGATGACCTGCCTCGATGAGGGGAGGGATTAAGGGTGAGTATGAAAATCGTCCGAGTCCCATACCGATAAGGAGAGTCGCCCCGCCGGCGATGGAGAGCCGTAACCATGTAGGCGATGAAGGCATTGAAATCGTCACACTTGGGAGCTTGAACCGTCCATTCGGTTCCGTCCAGACCGTGGTTGGATTTAATGATTGGTGCAAAGCCTATATGGTACAGGCTATTTCGGCATATTCGCGCTGTTACCAAGGAAAATTATGAACGACGGGTTTGATAGGTCCCTGCCAATGCGTGTCCAGATGCCGGTCTATGGGGTGGCGCTGTTCAGTAATAGTATTCCCGATCTCGTTCTTGTGGTGATGGGGCTTTGGCTTGTCCAACTTGAGACACCCCTTTTCATGATTGGGCTCCTTGCCGGATTACGGTATGTCGGTCCTTTGCTATTTGCCATTCATGGCGGTGCCATGATGGATCGAATTGGCACACGACGTGTTCTGACCTTTGTCGCTCTCGCAATGTTGATATTGCCATTTGTTTACCCGGTGGCGCCGTGGATACCCGCAATTATGGCGTTGCAGCTGTTTTGTGGTATGGCGGACTCTATGGGCTGGGTTGGCGCACAAACCCTGACGGGACAGGTATTGCGTGGTAATCCGACCTATACTGGTAGGCTAGTTTTTGCGACCAGAATTGGAACTTTTGCTGGCCCGCCGATTGCGGGTGCTGCTTGGGATATTTTCGGCCCCTGGGGTGGTTTCGCGTCGCTGAGCCTGTGGGGGGCAGGGTTGCTCTATTCGGTGGTCGCATTGCCAACTGACGCATTGTCGGAGCCCACGGAGCGTCGCCAGTCGATTGTCAAAGCGGTAACGCCACGTTTGGTTGATTATATTGAAGCATTCAAACTCTTTGCTCTGCCGTTAATGGCTCTCGTTCTGGCGATGACCATTATCAGGCAATTCGGTAGTGGGATGCAGAGCGCGTTTTATGCCGTCTATCTCGATGGGATCGGTATGCAGGGGTGGCTCATTGGTATCTTGGTATCAGCAAATGGCTTAACCGGCATAGCAGCTCTCGGAAGCGGCGCGCTGGTCAAGCGTTTCAAAGAGTTTAGCGTTCTGGTTTGGTGTATCATCATATCGATCGCCAGTATCGCTATTGTACCGCTATTTACGGATTTCATTCCGCTGTTTGTCGCATCCAGCCTGCGTGGCGCGGTCATGGCGATTAGCGTTGTAATTATCGTTTCACTGATTGCGCGAACGGTTGGGCCAACAGTGCAGGGCAGGGCTATGGGCCTCCGAACTACCTGTAACCAAGCGGCGAACGTTACCATTCCGATCGTTATGGGCGGACTGGCTCATTTCTTAGGGTTAGAGTTAGCGTTCTATTTGGTTGGTGCGCTTGGGATCGCGCTCACATTGATCACGGCGTTTCTAGCCCGCCGAGTCGAGACCCCACCGGTATAGGTACTTATTCTTCAGCGACGACGCGCCCGAGATGGGTCAATTTGCAGACTGTCCAGTCCTTCTTGAGAGGGTTATTAAACCAAGGTTCAGCCCAGCCCAGGCGGACACAGCTTTGGACCGTACGGTCGGAAATACGCTGACCATCCTCATCAAACAGCGGCAGTTTTCCGCCCGGTTGTGAGAGACCACGTCTGAGCCAAAGACTTTGAACATCAGACGGTTTGGTAAGAACGCCAGGTCTGGACGCTGCGTGTGCAAATGCATGCTGTTGCATGATCTATCCCCCGACATACGCCAACAGTCCCCCCGGAGCGTTCGCCTATATCTTGTCGATTCGAGTCAAGTGTTAAACTATCTGAATCCGTAAATCAATTCTGGTCATTTTATCCGGATTTCCTCAGAAGGTCGTCGAAATGTCGAAAGAAGTCTGTTTTGTCTATATGACAGCCGCTTCCAAAGACGAAGCGGGTAAGATCGGAACCTGTCTTGTTGAAGAGAAGTTGGCTGCCTGCGTCAATATTATCGACGGGATGACGTCGATCTATCGCTGGGAAGGTAAGACCGAAAATGCGACGGAAACCGTTTTGATCGCGAAGACCGTTTCTGGGAATATCGAGGCTTTAACCGAGCGAGTAAAGGCTCTTCATTCTTATGATTGTCCCTGTATCGTTGCCGTGCCTATCAAAGATGGGAATCAGGAATTCTTGTCTTGGATAAATAAACAATAGTTATTAAAAACAGTATTTTATAGTTTTTTCTTAATGTTATTTTGTAGTTTATTTGCGGATTGCATGACATAGTTAGCCGTGCGATCTTAGACGATCACTATAGAAAAGATCTCTATGAGCGCGACACCTTCACTTCGGCCTAACCGGGCCCTTGCTTTCGTCAATGTCAGCCACTTTCTGAACCACGTAATCATGCTGATTTACCCGACAGTGGCACTGACATTGGTCGATGTGTGGTCGATGTCTTATGGCGAGCTATTCAAGCTGTTTTTTATTGGTTCTATGCTCTACGGCGTGGCTGCCTTGCCGGCAGGCTGGCTCGGTGATCGCTGGAGCAGCTGGGGGATGCTGGCGATCTATATGATTGGCACCGGTATTGCGACGTTTCTCACCGGTTTTGCCAATTCGCCAACCCAGATTGCAATTGGATTAGGGATAATCGGTATCTTTGCGGCGATTTATCACCCGGTTGGTACCAATTTCGTCGTGCAGCACGCGGTAAATCGAGCAAAGGACTTAGGCTTTAATGGTGCTTTTGGAACAGTTGGCCTTGCGGCTGCGGCCTTTATTGCTGCTGGACTAACGCAACTATGGGGCTGGCGCGCGGCATTTTTCGTGCCGGGAACAGCCTGCTTCTTGCTTGGGGTTGGTTTCATATTGTTTACCAAGGCTTCTGTTGAAGGACATGACGAAGGAACGTCCACGGTTGAAGATACACCAGTCTCGATGAGTACCACGCGCCTCGCCCTCGGTTTGATGGCGGTTACGGCCTTGTCTGTAGGTTTGATAACCCAGGCCTATACGTCCGGTCTGCCAAAAGTCTTTGACGATACGATGCGATCGCTGGTTGCGGCTTTTGCGTTGGATCGCGAAGGTGGGCTGACCATGAGTTCGGGCCTGGTCACGTTAGTGATTCTTGCCGGCGCTGTGGGCCAGATATTGGGCGGTAGCCTAGCGTCGAAATATTCTCCTAAAGGGGTCTATATTTGCATGTTTGCAATCATGATTCCGCTGGCACTCCTGGCGTCTCAGCTTGATGGCTTTGCTTTGGTAATTGTGGCCGCAGTCATGATGTTGTCGATTACCGGGTGTTTGCCCGCCGAAAACTGCATCATCGTTCGCTTCTGCCCCGAAAATTGGCGGGCCAGGGTTTTCAGTGCTAAATTCGTCATTGCGCTGGGGGGTGGATCATTTGCCGTCCTTGTCGTTGGCGAGGTATTTGATCAGACGACGGGTTTCATCTGGTTTTACGGCTTTTTGATTGGTCTAGCCGTGGTTGTCATGGCTTTTGCTGCTTTCTTGCCTTCGATGAAAGGCTCTGTTGAAGAGGCTGCGCCTGTTGCAGGACCAGCAGAGTAGTGGCGGCCCCGAAGATTGAGGCCTTAGATCATCTGGTCCTTACCGTCGCGGAGATTGAGGTAACTTGTGAATTCTATAAACGGGCGCTCGGATTTGACGTCAATTCGTTCGGCGAAGGCCGAAAAGCGCTTACGTTTGGATATCAAAAGATAAATCTCCATCAGGGGGGCAGGGGGGTCGAGCCAAAGGCGGCGTTACCGACGCCGGGTTCGGGAGATCTCTGTTTTTTAACAAATCAGCCGATTGAGGAAATTCAAAGGCATCTTGAATTCGTTCATGTCCCTGTGATTGAGGGGCCGGTCGAACGTACAGGAGCAACGGGCCCAATCATTTCAATCTATTTTCGAGACCCTGACGGTAATTTAATCGAAGTCGCCAACCAGCTTTAGCTTGCAGCTTTCAGGGCGGCCTGTTCCTCAGCTTTGAAACCGACCAACCGTTTCGTGCCCAAATCAAAGACAGGTCGTTTGATCAAAGTTGGATGTTCGGTCAAAAGTGTTGCAGCGTTACCGGTTTCAACAGAGGCTTGATCTGCTTCTGGTAGCTTGCGCCAGGTCGTTCCTCGACGGTTGAGGAGGGTATCGATGCCGATTTCCTCGATCCAGTTGGTGACGGTGCTTTGATCCAGCCCGTCTTTTCGAAAATCGTGAAATGTATGATCGATGTCTTCGGCTTCAAGCCATTTGAGGGCTTTCCGGCAGGTATCGCAGTTCTTAATGCCGTATACGGTAATCACTCTTCATCTCCATTTGTTTGTTACACCATACCAAGTCGCCGATACTCAATAACTGGGCAACGGTCCATTATAACGTCGAGACCTGCTTGCTTCGCGCGATCAGCTGCTGCGACGTCGATAACATCCAATTGCATCCAAACTGTCTTGGCATTTACTTTAATCGCCTCATCGACTGCCTCGCCCGCATGTTCCGATCTGCGAAAGATATCGACCATATCGACCGGAACTGGCACTTCTTCGATAGTTTTCAGGACCGTTTCTTGGTTGATGGTCTGCCCGGCGCAGACTGGGTTTATCGGAAACACTTTGTGACCATTATTCTGAAGGAATCGCATGACGCTATTTGATGCACGATGTGGTTTAGGGCTGGCGCCGACTAACGCGATAACAGGGCTCGAGGATAAAATTCGTCGGAGCAGGGAGTCTGAATATTCCACAGTTGATCAGGCACTTCGCTTGGTTGCATCAGCAACTTTTGCATTTAGACGGGCATGGGCGGCTTTCATGACTTTTCCAAGATAGTGATCAGCAAACGTGATGGGTTCATATTTAGGGCCTTTGTCGCCGACACAGCTTGGGATGCACTCGATAAGGGCGTCATGATTGGGGCTGTGAAAATGGACTAACGAAATACGGTCGATATTTTTTGCATCAGCTGGTGGGTTTCCGACGCGGTGTAATGTTGATTTCCAGCGGTCATTTGTCCAACGAGCCAAGGCATCACCAATGTTGCAGACAAATCCACCTTGAGGGCAAATAACCTCGACCCACTCGCCGTCGCGGGTCATGACTTCTGTGCCGCCGGGAACGGCGTCACCTCGTAGGAAAGTCACTGTACCGTAGTCGGTGTGTTCGCCGGCTCTGAGCTGGCCCTTGTTGGCAGGGCTTTTTTGCGCTGGGTAGCGAACAACGCGGGAAACGCTCGATTGATGATCATATTTGTCATCGAAATAGCTTCGTTCGACATTGAGCGCTGTGGCAATGATATCCAGTACTCTGTCGCCAAGCCATTTCATAGCTTCCGCGTATTCCTGCATGGTGGGGTGAAAGTTCGGCGGATTATCAGGCCATCGGTTTGGCGCCATCATGGCTGTGCTCGGATCGTCTTTGATCCAGTCTTCACCGGTAAATTCTTCCGGTCCAAAGGCGAAGGCTTCCTGGAGGTCGGGAGGAGCTTCCTTACCAATAGAATAGGAGAGGGAACGGTCCATAAATCTATTGTATCCGCGACTAACCTTCTCTGGCGGGCGCTCTACTTTGAGTTTTTCCTCAAGGGGTAAAGCGAAGAAGTCCACTACAGCCTGTCGTGTACGGGTAATAATGGATTCGTCAACATCATGCCCTGTGATGGCGAAAAAACCTGTATTACAGCAGGCCTTATCCAGTTCAGCGGCAACTGCCTGTTTTGCCGCATCGTCGCCGTTAAAAAACGGTGCGATATCGATAACAGGGACGATAGAAGAGGACATTAATTTCTCCAGCCAAGCCGGTTGATGGTATCGTTGGGGCGAGCTTTGGGCAAGGTTTCCAAATATCAAGCTAAAGTCTGCATGGTATTGCAATACGATTAACGTAACCCTCTGCAATCTAATGGGAATCCTCTGTTGACTTAGTAGTTATTGAAGACATACTCCGCGCACTTTTTATGGCGGCGCTCGACCTATAATTTGTAGGTTGAATTCTAATGATGCGGGCAATGAGGAGAATTTCTGAAGCATCGTCTGATGTTGATCATAAACACACAATTGATGCCGAATACTTTGTATTGCGCCGTTAAAGGCGGTCCCGGCTTTCAGCAGGCTAAACGTTAGTTTGAACGAATTTTAAATTCTAATGTGTTAGGAGATTCTGTATAAAAAATTCTGGCTTGTTGTTTTTAGTTATTCTGATTTTTGTTGGACTTACGCGGCCCGCTTTTGCACATCTCGACCCTGTGACCGGAAGCATGTTCCTGCAGCTCGTCCTTGGAGGGTTTGCTGGCCTTCTAGTGATTGGGAAGCTTTATTAGGCGAAAATTAAGGGATTTTTTTCGCAAGTAATCCGTGCGCCGCCGGACCTAGATTCAAATCGCGACGATGATACAACCGTAAACTGATTCAGGGACCTTTCGTAGCCCAGGTGGAACGGTTTTCTTAACAAGAAAAAATTCTATCGTACAATCGATATACAGGCGGTCGTCGTTTGATCTCTTTTCGACGATGTGGTGCCGCAACAATCTGCGCGCGTTAATGTGCAGATCCTTGCTATTATCATCTAACAATAGTGAGTAAACAGTAATATCCCGCCGCGTCGAGCCGATTTGGCTCGGTGTCCTACGATGCCTAGAAAGAAATGCAATATGAACACCAGCCTAACACTATCTCGCGAACAGCTGAGACGTCTGATCCGACTGTGAGTGCTGTTCATAATCATCGGGCGGTTCTGCAATGGATCACTCTTTCGACTAGTCTTTGGCTGGCACCGTTTTTGGTCTTTATCAAGCACAATGATTATCTTGGTGTCAGAATTGAAATATTGCTACCACTGTTCGGGCTTACGCTGATTGGTGTCGTCGGTGGTTGCTTGTCCGCAATTTCACTGAAATACGTCAGATACGTCTTAGTTTCGGTAATGGCGGCGGTTTTTGTCGATTTTCAGTTTGATCTGGGCCTTTGGGGGCCAAGTACAACCTTTATCGCAACGTTTCTAATTTTAGTTATCATGGGCGCGAATGCGGTCATGATGGGGAACGCAATCATTCTGACTATTGTCACTTTAACGGTGATTATTCCCAACGATCCGATCGAAACAGATGCTCCCGATGCGGCGATAGTTGCAAGCAATCCCGAACTTCCACCAATTTTACATATTATCTTGGACGAGCATATTGGTATCGCCGGAATGTCTGAAGCAACGCCGTCGCAGCGTGACGTGAAGCGACGAGTTATGGATTTTTACCGGGGCAATGGGTTCCACGTATATCGACGGGCTTATTCCCAATATGTAAATAGCGACGATTCAGTGTCCAATATGCTCAACTATGAGACTAAGGATATTCGTCACGCTCATTTCGAGGAAGTAAATGAGCCTAGAATTCTTAAACAAAACAGGTATTTTGATCGGTTGAGGGCCCGCGGTTACCAAATCAAGATATTCCAAAATGACTATCTAGACGTTTGTGGTAGTGGTAGAAGCAGCGATGCGGCAAGCTGTTTTACCACTTACAATTGGAGTAGATTTCCGGGCTTGAAGCATGCGCCGTTGCCAAGGACCGAAAAGGCTTGGTTAATCACGACGTTCTATCTGCAGCTCTCCGGCCTTTATCGGAAAATACGGACCATTTATCAGCGATTACATAGAGCAGTTGGGTTATCCTTTCTTCCACGCTGGAATTGGGACGTGGGCGGGGTTGGCTCGCTCGTTATTCCGCAGACCGCTGATATCATTGCTCGTGATTTGTCTCAAAATCCGGGCGGATTTGATTACTTTGTTCATTTCTTTATGCCGCATGCGCCATTCGTGATGGACCGAGACTGTCAGGTTAAGCCGGCAAAGGCCTGGCGCCGAGGTTACAACGAACAAATTCTTTGTTCGCTACGAATTCTGGATAAGTTCGTTCAAGCATTGAAGTCGGCCCGTTCTTTCCAAAAGGCCGTCATCATTGTCCACGGCGACCATGGCTACCGTATCAATCTGGGAAATACCAATGGAGCTAATGTTACCCAACTGACATCGACCGAATTGATCAGTACATTCTCGACTTTATGGGCGATTAAGGTGGCGGATGGCCGTGGTTTTGTAGATGACCGCATTCGTTCGGTGCAAAAAATGTTGCCACGGTTCGAGAAGTGTCGTTTCGCTTTGTGTGATGATAATCCGGACGACGAGGAGGTTATACTCCAAATTCCAAATGGTTGGACCGGCAGCAAGATGAAAACCATGTCGGTGGACTTATTTCGGGAACGCTGACTGCAACTACTCAATAGGGTTGAGAGTAAGGTCTCTGAATAGGGAATGTTTTATTATAGGGTATTATGTTACCGTTATTGTAAGTTACTGCAATTTAACGTAATTCCTTTGTTGACATCCCATTTTTTGATGGCATACTCCGCGCGCTTTTTATGGCGGCGCTGGGCCGTCAGTTTGTAGGACGAATTCTAATGATGCAGGGAATGAAGACATATTCTGCGACGCCGTCCGATGTCGATCGTAAATGGTACATAATCGATGCCGAAGACGTTGTACTGGGCCGGATGGCCTCCATTATCGCGAATATGCTACGGGGCAAACACAAGCCCATGTATACAGCGAATATTGATTGCGGTGATTACATCGTGGTTATCAACGCGGAAAAAGTTTTGCTCACCGGAAACAAGCGGTCAAATAAGACCTATTACTGGCATACCGGTTATCCTGGCGGAATTAAAAGCCGTACGGCCGATAAAATACTTGATGGGGGGCATCCTGAGCGCGTTATCTCGAAGGCGGTTGAGCGGATGTTACCTAAAACCGTTTTAGGACGGCAGCAAATTAGTAAATTGAAAATTTATGCTGGTTCGGAACATCCGCATGAACCTCAGAACCCCGAAGTTCTGGATATTGCGTCGATGAACCCTAAGAACAAAAGGAGCGCATAGCGATGGCTGATGATAGTGGCGCAACGCTCGCGGATGTAATGCCCGCAGAAGCAACTGATGCAGCGGTTCCGCCGACGGAAGTCGAAGTGGCCCCGGTTTATGAACGTACTGTCGATGAACAGGGCCGTTCCTATGCAACCGGTAAACGGAAAGATGCTGTCGCACGTGTCTGGGTTAAACCCGGCAGTGGCAAAATCTCGGTCAATGGTCGCGAAGGCGATATCTATTTCAGCCGTCCGACCTTGCAGATGATTATTCGACAACCTTTCGACGTGACTGAGCGTAAAGAGCAGTTTGATGTTTATTGCACCGTAAAAGGTGGTGGATTGTCAGGCCAAGCCGGTGCGGTTCGGCATGGTATTTCTAAAGCGTTAACTCTGCAGGAACCTGATTTGAGGAGCGCATTGAAAAAGAACGGCTTCCTGACGCGGGATTCACGTGTTGTGGAACGTAAGAAGTACGGTAAGCCTAAGGCACGCCGTAGCTTCCAGTTCTCCAAACGGTAAGCGACCGTTTCCATATTTGGAAGGATGGCTTGCCGGTAACGGCGAGCCATTTTTTTGTTATACGAGAAGGCACTGCTCAGCAGTACAAGGTCACAGGTAATATGACATATAAAGTATTCATAGATGGCGAAGAGGGGACAACTGGCCTCCAGATCCGGGATCGGCTGGAGACGCGTTCCGAACTAACGCTTATTCATTTGGCGGATAGTGACCGAAAGAATGCTGAGGCACGCAGAGCCGCCCTTATTGAGTCGGACGTCGCAATCTTGTGTCTGCCTGATGCTGCGGCCTTAGAAGCAGTCACTCTCGTTGAGGGTGAAGAGACCAGACTTATCGATGCTTCCACCGCTCATAGAACAACGGAAGGTTGGGTCTATGGCTTTCCAGAAATGGACTTGGATCAAAGAGAGCGTATCGCAATAGCAAACCGAGTAACGAACCCAGGATGTTATCCGACGGGCGCGATTGCCTTGTTAACGCCGTTAATTAGCGGTGGCCTGCTTCCGGCGGACCACCCGATAACCATTAATGCGGTGTCGGGATATAGTGGCGGCGGCAAGCCATTGATTGCGCGAATGGAGAATGAAGAAGAGGAAAGCGCTATATCCAGCGCATATTTCGCTTATGGATTAGGACTGGAGCACAAACATGTTCCGGAAATACTACAATACAGCGGGCTCGCAAATAGACCATTGTTCGTGCCCAGCGTTGGAAAATTTCGTCAGGGTATGATTGTACAGATACCGCTGCAGCTATGGTCGTTGGCCAATAAACCGAGTGTTGATACGGTTTATGAGGTCCTACGGGATTACTACACAGATCAGACATTTGTTGTGGTCGCTAACAGTTCGGACGCAGAGGCGCATTTGGGTTCACTTGATCCTGAGGACCTCAATGATACCAACTATCTTAAATTATTCGTTTTTGGAAATGAGGCTCATGGCCAGGTTGTTTTGATTGCCCAACTCGACAATCTGGGAAAAGGCGCTTCCGGTCAGGCAGTGCAAAATTTGAATATTATGTTGGGCATTCCCGAAGGGACTGGCTTGTAGGATGAAAAAAAGTAAGAGAAACCACTAACGGGCGGGCGTTAAAATCATTTGCAATTACGATCGTTGAACGTTAATCAGCCATTTGCTGTTATAAGATACTTCGATTTGCCGTAGTCCTACGGTAAATCTTTAATTCTTAAGGCGTTAGGCTAATTGGAACGGATCACGGGGGCGACGGGCTAACATGACCATAGCAATCAAAAACATTTCCAAAAAGAATGCGCGAACAGGTGTGCTCGCGGTATGCATGGCAGGATTTCTTGTGAGCGGTTGCTCATCGGTTCCAGACTGGGCCAATCCCGCTGAATGGTATCGCGATACTAAGGACTGGGTAAGTGGTTCCCCGGGTTCTAGCGCACAGCCACCGCAGGCATCGACTCCGATCCCCGGCAAGGACAAAAAATTCCCTAAACTTGCTAGCGTTCCATCGCGACCTGCAGCGCCTAGCGAAGCGGAGCGCAAGAAGATGGCGAAGAGCCTGGCAGCTGATCGCCAAGCAGCGCGCTATTCTGATGAAAAAATTCGCCGGCAAGGGGATAATGTTGCTTCCTCAGGCGCTGTTGCTCCTGTTGTTCGTGCCACACCTCCAACTGTTGCCGCGCCAGTAGCAAGGGCTGTGCAAGTGGCGCCAGTTGTTGCTCCAAAAGTGATGCGGACTCCTGTTGCCCCTAGCCCAGTGATGACGGCGGACAAAATGGCGAAACCGGCCTTTCGGCAGGCACCATCAGATATTGTCATGCGCGGCCAGCCCATCGCCGTTGCGCGGACGCCAGCATTTGCCGCACCTCCTATCGTTCGATCACGGCAAAACTTTGTTCAGGCCCAACGATTTTCACCTCGGTTTCCGGCGGGGACGGGTAACGTTTCTGCGCCTGTTTTGTCGGGGACTGGCAATAAGGTCGCGACTGTCAGGTTTGATACTGGTTCGGCCAAACTTTCTGGTAATGCGCGACGTGACATTCGAAAGGCTGTAGCGGTATTTAAGCAACGCGGTGGCCGGATCCATGTGATAGGCCACGCGAGCAGTAGAACGCGCGATCTAAATCCACAACGCCATCAATTAGCCAATTTTCGAGTGTCCTATGACCGTGCAAACGTGGTTGCCCGAGAATTAAGGCGGCTTGGTGTTGCAGCGACAGCTATTCGCGTAAGTGCTGTTTCGGACTCTCAGCCGGCATTTCTCGAAGTGATGCCAGCAGGTGAGGCCGGAAACAGACGTGCCGAGATAGTGTTAGAAAACTAACAACAGCGCGTTTTCAGTGCACGACGAGTTCGGGCCTGAGGATGGGCAATAGGACTCGAGAGACATGAATCAGGAATTCCACAGAGTACGGCGCTTGCCGCCATACGTTTTTGCCGAAGTGAATGCCATGAAAGCGGACGCTCGTGCGGCGGGCGAGGATGTCCTGGATTTTGGTATGGGCAATCCTGATTTGCCATCGCCACCGCATGTCGTCGAAAAGCTGGTCGAGGCGGTTCAAAATCCTAAGACCCATCGTTATTCGGTGTCGCGTGGTATCACCGGCCTTCGCAAGGCAAATGCAGAATATTATGGCCGTCGGTTCAACGTTGATATTGATCCCGAAACCGAAACTATTGTGACGTTAGGTTCGAAGGAAGGTTTCGCTAATCTAGCCATGGCGATTACTAGTCCAGGTGACGTTGTTTTGGTTCCAAACCCAAGTTACCCCATTCATGCCTACGGGTTCATCATAGCCGGTGGGGCGCTACGCCATATGCCGGTTGGGCCGAATGTGGACCTGCGAAGCGAACTGGAGCGCGCAGTACGTCACAGCGTGCCGCCGCCGCTCGCTTTGGTACTCAACTTTCCTTCCAATCCGACAGCGCAAGTCGTTGGACTTAACTTTTACAAGGAAGTTGTCGATTTTTGCAAAGAGCACGGCATCTATATTTTGTCTGATCTGGCTTATGCGGAAATCTATTTTGATGGAGAGCCTCCGCCATCAATTTTTGAAGTTCCAGGTGCGAAAGATATTGCTGTTGAATTTACATCGCTGAGTAAAACTTATTCGATGCCGGGCTGGCGGATGGGATTTGCGACCGGGAACAAGAAGCTCATCGCTGCTCTTGCGCGGATTAAGTCGTACCTTGATTACGGTGCGTTTACACCGATTCAAGTTGCGGCAACTGCGGCGCTCAATGGGCCGCAAGATTGTATCGATGATGTTCGCGATATATACCGTGATCGTCGCGACGTCTTAGTGGAAAGTTTTGGCCGCGCAGGTTGGGAAGTTCCGTCCCCAAGCGCGACAATGTTTGCCTGGGCACCTATCCCTGAACCTTTTAGAGAGCTTGGTTCTCTTGAATTTTCCAAATTGCTTTTGGAAAAGGCGCAGGTTGCCGTGTCTCCTGGTATCGGGTTTGGTGAATATGGCGAAAGTTATGTCCGCGTGGCGTTGGTTGAGAACCATCAGCGGATTTTGCAGGCTGCGCGGAACATTAAACGTTTCATGTCCGAGAGTCCTCAGATCGTTGAAGAATCCCGAAAGCAGGCGTCAGCACGTTGAGTGAACCGCTAAAAATAGCCATCGCCGGTCTTGGTACTGTCGGTCTCGGTGTTGTACGCCTTTTGACTGACAATGGTGCACAGATCGCACATCGATGTGGTCGAGACGTATCAATTTTTGCCGTTTCAGCACGAGATGCCGGTCGTGATCGTGGTGTCGATGTGTCAAAATTTAAGTGGTATGACAACCCTGTCGCGATGGCCAGGGATGCTGACGTTGATGTGTATGTCGAGCTCATCGGCGGCGAAGGCGGAGTCGCAAAAGAATCCTGTGAAGCAGCAATTACTGCGGGAAAATCAGTCGTTACAGCTAATAAGGCTTTGATCGCCCATCATGGCACAGCGCTTGCGCTTGAAGCGGAAAAAGGCGGGGTTGGCCTTGCCTATGAAGCTGCTGTGGCAGGTGGCATTCCTATTGTGAAGTCGCTGAGGGAGGGGCTCGCCGGCAATCAGATCACCGACCTTTACGGAATTCTGAATGGAACCTGTAATTATATTCTAACGACTATGCGGGAAACCGGTCGTGAGTTTGACGACGTGCTCGCGGAAGCTCAGGCGTTGGGTTACGCCGAGGCTGATCCTAGCTTTGACGTTGATGGGGTGGATGCTGCCCACAAACTGGCAATTTTGGCGAGCCTTGCTTTTGGCTGTCAGGTGAATTTCGGTGATAGCTATGTTGAAGGTATCCGACATATTTCTGCATTGGATATTCGCTTTGCTACCGAGCTTGGTTATCGGATCAAATTCCTCGGTATTGCGCGATCTACCGAAGATGGAATTATCCAGCGTGTTCATCCGTGCATGGTGAAATTAGATTCGCCCATTGCGCATGTTGAAGGTGTTTATAACGCGGTAGTCGCACAAGGCGATTTTGTTGGATCGACAGTTTATGAGGGAAGAGGTGCTGGTGAGGGCCCAACCGCATCTGCTGTTGTGGCGGATTTGGTAGATATAGCTCGCGGTGTTAAGTCACCGGCATTCGGTGTACCCGCATCTCAGCTTAGTTCTTTATCCACAGCCCCCATGGACCGGCACGTCGGGTCCTATTACATTCGGCTGATGGTTCTAGATCGCCCGGGCGTTTTTGCTGATGTTGCAGGTGTTTTGAGGGATGAGGAAGTATCGATGGAAGCCATATTGCAGAGAACGCGCTCTCCGGGCGAATCCGTTCCTGTGGTAATGACTACCCACGATGTTGAAGAAGAATCGATGAGACGCGCGCTTGATCGGTTTGCGAAATACGACACTGTTGTAGAGCAACCGAGGATGATCAGAATTGAGCCGCTGACATTGTAGGATAGTGGAGGTGGGCATTTCCAATCTTGAGTATGGAATTGTCCCTATAACGAGTTTACTGCGTACCGAGGAGGATCGGAAATATGCCGGAATCCATTCCGATGGATAGAAATCTAGCCTTAGAGGTTGTTCGGGTTACAGAAGCAGCAGCGCTCGCGGCATCTCGTCAGATGGGCCGTGGTGACGAAAAGGCTGCAGATCAGGTCGCTGTCGATGCCATGCGCACCGCCTTGAATAGCTTGGCCATCAGGGGAACGGTTGTGATTGGCGAAGGTGAACGCGATGAAGCACCGATGCTTTATATTGGTGAAGAAGTTGGATTGGGCGAAGGTCCAGAAATAGACATCGCCTTGGATCCACTTGAAGGCACGACGATCACTGCGAAGGGCCTGACCAATTCATTGGCAGTAATTGCGATGGCGGAACATGGCGGGTTTTTGAATGCTCCGGATGTATACATGGACAAGATCGCAGTAGGTGGCGGTTTGCCCGAAGGTGTTGTGGATCTTGATCAGACCCCTAAAGAAAATCTCCAAAGCCTCGCCAAGGCCAAAAAGGTTGATGTTGAGGACCTCGTGGTCTGTATTTTGGATCGCCCTCGGCATGAAGAGCTAATCGCCAAGGTTCGTGAAGCTCAAGCGCGCATTATGCTTATTTCTGATGGTGATATCAGCGGCGTTATGGCGACCTCAGAGGAAGCAAGCGGTGTGGATCTTTATCTCGGTTCCGGTGGTTCTCCGGAAGGTGTGCTTGCCGCATCAGCGTTGCGCTGCATCGGTGGTCAAATGCAGGGACGCCTTCTGTTCCGTAATGATGATGAGCGTGGTCGTGCCCGGAAATGGGGTATTGAAGATCTTGACCGTAAGTACAGCATGGAAGACTTAGCGCATGGCGATGTCATGTTTGCCGCAACGGGTGTAACCAACGGGACGATGCTCAAAGGCGTTCGGCGCTTTTCCGGCGGTGCAACAACTCATTCAATGGTAATGCGCTCTCGCTCAGGTACCGTTCGCTATATCGAAGCGGTTCATAATTTTGATCGTAAAACCGGCTTTGACGCCGTCGACTCTTAATCGGTGACTAAATGACGGGCGATATCGATGCACCGTTTCTGGGTGTCGAACGATCCGTCAGCGGAAAGAAATGGCAGGCGCGTCTCAAAGACGAACGTCTGGCGACAGCTTTAGCTCAACGTTTCGAGTTGCATGACGTTGTTGCGCGTGTACTAGCAGCGCGGGATGTGCAGTTGGACGATGCCGCCTCCTTTTTAAACCCTACACTGAAAGCCATGCTGCCAGATCCGGCGCATTTGCGTGATATGCGGCCTGCTGTAGAGCGCATTATCAAAGCGATTCATGATGGTGAAACGATAGGGGTATTGGGCGATTATGATGTCGATGGCGCAACATCGTCTGCCTTGTTGGTGCGTTTTTTTTCTGCGCTCGGCCAAATCGTTCCTGTCTACATTCCGGACCGTCAAAAAGAAGGCTATGGGCCGAATTTACCGGCGCTTCTCGACCTGAAAGAGAAGGGTGCATCGGTTGTCATTACGGTCGATTGTGGGACGACAGCCTATGATCCACTTGAAGCAGGTGCTGACGCCGGTATTGAGATCATTGTTGTGGACCATCATGTTGCTGAACCGCGTTTGCCCGCGGGATCACTCGTCATTAATCCCAATCGAGCTGACGAAGATTCGCCTTGCGGGCAGCTTGCGGCGGTTGGTGTCACATTTTTGTTGCTCGTAGCCATCAACAGGGCATTGCGGGATGCGTCCTGGTATGGCGAAGAGCATCCTGAACCTAATTTGTTGTCCTTGCTCGATTTAGTGGCGCTTGGAACGATTTGCGATGTAGTTCCTTTGACTGGTGTAAACCGCGCGCTTGTAACCCAGGGGCTTAAAGTTCTTGCCGGACGCAGTAACCCAGGAATCGCGGCATTGGCCGATGTCGCCAAGGTGGATAAGCCACTTGACGCCTATCATGCAGGATTTGTGTTGGGGCCAAGAGTGAATGCCGGGGGCAGAGTAGGAGATTCGGCGCTCGGTGTAAGGTTACTGACAACGCAGGATAGTAGCGAAGCGCGGGCCGTTGCTCAGCTTCTTGATGACTATAATAGCGAACGGAAAGAAATAGAGCAGGCGGTCCAGGAAGCTGCGATTACGCAGGCAGAAGAACAGGCGAAAACCGACAAACCGATTATTCTGGTTGCTGGAAATGGCTGGCATCCCGGCGTTATCGGCATTGTGGCTGGAAGACTACGTGAACGTTTTGATCGTCCATCCTGTGTTGTTGCACTGTCTGAAGGCATCGGTAAAGGCTCTGGGCGATCGGTAAGAGGGGTTGCGCTTGGCCCAGCTGTGATTGCTGCGCATCAGGCCGGGCTACTGGTCAATGGCGGTGGTCACAACATGGCGGCCGGCTTTACGGTAGAGCAGGACAGGCTCGAAGAATTGACCGACTATCTTGCCGAGCATATTTCTCGTCAGCTTGATGGTACGACATTGATGCCTACCATGTCGTTTGACGGCGCTCTTTCCCCAGCGGGGGCGACGCCAGAAGTTATTGAAATGCTTGAAAGAGCGGGTCCCTTTGGCAGTGGCAATCCACGCCCCCGTTTTGCTATTCCACAAGCTCGAATTGTCGATTCAGGCATTGTCGGAAAAGATCATGTCCGTTGTATTTTGACTGGCGCCGATGGTACGGGGCGCCTAAAGGCCATCGCGTTCCGGTCTGCTGATACACCTCTGGGGCGCGCATTGATGGATACACGCGGGCTGCCGCTACATGTCGCGGGTAATTTGCGCATTGATGAATGGCAAGGACGCGTCTCCGCCCAACTTTTTATCGATGATGTTGCCGCGGTCTAAGCGGTCTCTAAATGGTCACAATGTTCTCACGGGTTGGGCGTTGCAGCGCCACAATTAGCCGTCATTCTTTGGTCTGGGTCAGGCACAAGGGAAGGCGAAAGAATATGGAAGTTCTATTTGTTGAAGTGGTTCAAATGGTCGTATTGCTGATTGTTGGTTTAGGGTTGGTATTAACGCTCAAATATTGACAGTTAATGTATGATTTGAAGACGATTTATTCGTGAAACCCCTCGAAGACATGTGTTGAGCTGTGTAATATCCCCGCACCTTTGAATAAAGATGCCGACTGCGGCGGGTTATATGGCTAGTAAGACACCACCGGCACAGAAGAGCCGTCAGAATAAGTTTTCAAGATGGGAGAGGTTTAAGCGTGCCTGCCGCTTGCGCCTGGTCGTGCCCTTAAAACGGAGCGTTCATTCTCCTGAGCATGTTGCACGGGGCGTGAGCGTCGGGGTCGCCTGGGCCCTGACCCCGACGGTTGGTATTCAGATGGTGTTTTGCTTTGCGACCTGGGTCATTTCGCGTCGTTTGTTTAATTGGGATTTTCATCTAATCATCTCGCTGGCATGGACATGGTTGACCAATGTCGTGACGCTGGTCCCATCCTATTACCTGTTTTTCATAACGGGGCAGCTGATGCTTGGGCGATATGACGACTTGTCTGGATATAATGAATTTGCCGCTTCCTGGAGCAAGAGTGCTATCGATGCCGATTCCATGGGATATTGGGAGGGGCTCTGGGCCTATGCTGTTTTGATATTTAAAGGGTGGGGGCTACCGATGGTTATCGGGTGCGTGCCCTGGTCCGCCCTTGGTGCCTGGGGCGGCTATGTCTGGAGTTTACGGTTTATTCAGCAGTATCGTGAAGCGAAACACCGCCGGGCTGTTCTCCGCGATGAACAAGCCGAATTAACCTCTTCAAGCGCACCGACGAACGACTAAAATCTTCTGATTATTGCTATTGATTTTCTGTTGAAGGCCCTATAGGTACAGGGCCATAGCGACCCCATCGTCTAGAGGCCTAGGACACCGGCCTTTCACGCCGGCAACACGGGTTCAAATCCCGTTGGGGTCGCCATTTTTTCTTTAGTCTCTGACGGTAGTACTTTTCTGATTGTGTAATTTGGCATGTAGTTGGGATTTTCACTGGACGGAGCTTGACCCTAGATCGGGTTGGAATCGGTTTCCTATAATTGCTGAATAACGTTTCAAGGCCTTTTCCGAGAACTTTTGCGGCTCCGTTTGCAGTGCGCCCTATTTGATTCAATCCGCTAAATATTTCGCTTGTGTGATTTTGAGGGATTGGCGGAACCGGCTCTGTTGATTTGAACAAATATACCTGTAATTCTTTTAAGCATCAGAACTCATAGAATATTTGGTTGTATACGGTATTTTATGCCGGTTGCGAGCGTCACAAGGGAGTTCTAACTCGATAAGATTAAGAAAGAATATGGAAATAGATGAAATACATCTTTGTATTCGCTACATTAGTTTTGGTTTCTTCGGCACTTGTAGCGGCTAGTATTGGGGAAACTAAAGTCTTTTGGGCATTTGTAGCGTTCTCCATCTTTAATGCCGTTTTGTGGTTCTTTTTTCGCAAATTTTCCGAAAATGGTCTTTTAATTCAAATATTTACATTCGTACCTTTACTGACGTTTGAAACGTATTTGGTTTATACGGAGGCTTCTCAGCAATGGGAATGGAGCGAGGCCAACGTTGCTCTCGTTGGTGAAGAGATTCCAACCGTTCTCAAGAGGCTTCACGAATACCGAGGGGAAGAGCCGAATACCTATACGGTGTTCAGCGATTACCCAATTAATGGTGACGACGGCGAGCCGATATATGTGCTTGCGCCGATTCCGAGTATTCGCACTATTTTTTGCAATGAAGCAGGAAAATACATCATCTATGATTCAGATGAGTTTGGTTTCAATAACGATAAAGTGACTAACGCATCGGCTTTTGTCGTTGGAGACTCGTTTGCTCAAGGAGCCTGTGTTGACCGTTCGGATTCGATTCACGGGCAATTGAACTCTTTAGGTACGCCTTCAGTCACCGTCGGTGTATCAGCTACGGGGCCATTAAACTATCTTGCGGTGCTTCGAGAATATTTCGAGTCCTATGGGCATCCACGCAACGTATTTTTCCATTTTTTGAGGGAAACGATTTTCAATCGCTTTTGAATACCTCTCTCGGCCAGAACGATCCTATACTTTCACAATATAAAGATCCGAATTTTTCTCAGAGCCTCGCATTTCGCGTAGACTTGCTGCGGAAGCTTGCAATACGTAAGTGGGAAAATGATTACGGATCGCAAATGGATGCCATTTCTCGGGATAGTAAAATTGAAGAAACTTTTATCGGAATCCTAAAACTTTATCGATTAAGACGCATAGTATCTGATCTAATTGACGGAAGATCTCCGAGTATAAATGTTGTGGTCAAAGAGAATCCTTACGAAAAAGATGAGGTAGATAAAGTAATCGAGGAGCTAAAATCAATCCTCAAATTAGCAAAGGATCAGCTCAAGCGTCACAATAGTCGGCTTTACTTTGTACACTTACCGGAACCAGCTCGGTTTTGTGACTTTTTTGTCAAAAAGACCCAATATTGTTACAAATCACGAGCGCTTCCATATCACGAAAATATTGTAAGTGCTGTCAGACAAATGGGGGTGCCGGTTCTTGATATCACCTCAAGGTTTCAACGGGAAAAAAACCCAGCTAGATTTTTTTACCACCCAAGATCTCACCTGAGTCCAACAGGCTATCGATTTGTTGCTAAAGCCATGAACGACGCAATTAAGCAAAGTTATGCTGATTGAAGGGGTTTCAGGTGAAGATTAGATGTTGCTCTATACCTGTCTAGAATTCACCATTGGAAAAACCCTGAAGGTCTCGGTGTTTATCTGATTTTCAATTGATTGCAGTTCGCGTTAAAGGCATCTGCTTAGTGTACAATAGTTGACGTAGAATTTCGGTAGTAAAAACTTTTGGACAGCATCAAAGACAACGGCCTTTCACGCCGGCAACACGGGTTCAAATCCCGTTGGGGTCGCCATTCTTCCCTTTTAAAGCTTGATCACTGCTCTCGACAGGTAACGCGGCGCATGTCGCGCACGTATTTCTGATCATCGAAATCGGTGCCGCGATGCATCGTCGCGAGATTGTCCCAAATTAAAACATCACCGACGTTCCAGGGGTATGCGTAGACATATTTGGGTTGTAGCGCGATGGCGCGGAGTTCCTCAAGCAGGTCCTTGGCCTCATCATCCGGCATACCGGCAATACTGCGGACATGAGACGCGATATAGAGCACCTTGCGGCCTGAGGTCGGGTGGATATGGACCAGCGAATGCTGTGCGGGTGGACGGGAGGCGCGTTCTTCCGGTGTGGGCTCGGGACCACCACCGAGCAGACGGGAATGCCAATAGCAGTGCTCCGCAACGAGTCCTTCGAGACGCCCTTTCATTTTTTCTGGCAAATCGTCATAGACCGCGCGCATATCGGTCGTTTCGGTTTCCCCACCTTCCGGGGGGCATACATGGGCGGAGAGGAGAGACCAGGTGGCCCTGTTACTTCGATAGCTCATGTCTGTATGCCACAGGCGGTTGGCGCGTTTATAAGCGAGCCGTTTGTCCTGATCAGGATAGATATTGCCGTCACCATCGAGATTGCTTTGATCAACAATCTCATTATGCGGTACCCGCGCACCTGTGCCGGTGATCTTCGGCATGGTCTTGCGCGCGACTGGGCCAAGCAGCGCCCCAAATCCGATATGTTCCTCGTTGGTTAAAGGCACCTCATGCGGTACGGCACAGACGGCATATTCATCGAGAACCTCTTTGAGAGCAGCAATGTCTGCCAGGCTGGTGTTCTGGCGCATATCGAAACCAGAGATTTTTACAGCATAGAGCGGATGGAGTTGTTCTGTTTGCAGCGTCATATTGGCCTCAAGCATGAGCAGTTATCAGTGCGTAACCGGTGGCCGTTTTTGCAGGATCAGGCCGATGATAACGATCACGACGGTGACCCAGTATATATCGCTCAGGGACATCAGGGCTAGAATGCTGCCAACGATTAATGGGCCGATTGCGGCACCTACATCGCGCCAGGTTTGGCCAACAGCGAGGCGATGCATGATGTCTTCATCTGGAATGCGGTGGGCGAGTTCGGCGGGCCAGAGGGAAGCGATAAAGGCTCTGCCTATTACCACGATAGCACCGCCGGAATGGAAGAAGCCGAGGGCCAGGAGAACAAATCCAATAGCCATCGCAAGGGTGGAAATAAACAGCAATCTTTGGGTTCCGTAACGGTCACCGAGAATCCCGCTAACGGGAGACAAAAATACTTCCAAGCCACGGCGCATACCGACGAGGACGCCACCGGTAATCATGGCCGTGCTGATGGAACTCGTTTCTGCGACCGATAAGGTGATTGCGACAGCAAAGACGCCGTCAACCGTCAGGCCAACGGTGAAGAGGAACAGATCGAATTTCTTCGGCTTCGGCAGCCAATGTGATTTTGGTGGTCTGCGGCGTTTCGCTTCCTTCGGTAGCAGAAAGGCGATGGGAATGCTAAGCGCTGTGATCACGCCGAGAATGACAAAAACAAACTTTGCGCCGTACTCAATGGCCAAGAATGGACCTGTCAGGGCAACCAAGGCAGGGCCAATTGAATGCATGGCGCGACCGAGTCCGACACGAGTTCCGGCCTTGCTGCGATCTGCAACCGCATAAGAATATATGAGCAGCGCCAGGGAAGCGAAACTCAGTCCCCAGAGGATGCGTCCGACCAGCAAGACGGATGCTCCTTCACCGAGCCCGTAGATTAGGGTTGAGACCGTTGCTGTAATCGAAGCTGCAATGGCTAGGTTACGAGGGCCGACGCGTTCAGCGAGGGAGCCAATGGCGCCAAGGGTGAAAATTCGAGTGACACGGTTTGCGGCGAGTAACACACCAACCCAGAAAATATTAATTCCAAACAATGGCGCGTTGACCGGCAAAACGACATATATCAGAACATCACCAAGCAGCGCGAGTGACAAGACTGCACTCGACAGCAGGGTTGGGCCGACACCATAGACAGGTTTCTGGTTATTCAATGTAGCGACCCTGCAAGCAATTGGTAGAGGTGTATCCGCGCGTGGCTGGTCTATGTTTCATAAGGGAGCAGTAATACTCTCTTTCTCCGAATCCGCCGATCATTCACTCTGACGGAGAAGTCTTTAGGAAACAGGATTTTCTATTCGATTTGGCGAAGGGTGCTTGTGAGAAAAATGAACTGAAATGCCATTCACTGTTCGATGCATTACATACAGCGAGCATCGGAAACCACGATTTTAAATTTGATGGCCACTTGAATGCCGCAGGCGCGAAAGCCGTTGCCAACTACTTTATGAAGAACATTATTGGCAAAAATTGAATCTCTTGTGGGGTCGCTTAGTAGTACCAGGTCAGATCGTCACCACTGATCCTCACGGAAGATAGTAAAAGGTCACGGGTCACAGGTATTGTTGTCTTAATGCACCTTGCTTTGATCTGGTGCTTCTTAAGATCTGGGTCGGTGTCGCTAATAAACCGGGCGGAAGCAATGCGTTTGCCAGGTCGTCTTCCGATGATAACGAAAGCTTGCTCAAACCATTCGCTCGTAAGGTCTTCGAAAACACCTGTCCGTTCACTTACCCGTGCTGCACAAACTCCGAGCGTGCCATGATCGTCATATAGTTTCACGTAATAGATGGAAATGGCGTCTCGGAAAGTGCCGCGCCACTTAATCCTCTTTGTATCAAAGGAGTTGTCGACATATCTCTCGTTTAAGAGAATATAGTTGTCCGTTGTTTTACAACCCGTGAGGCCGAGCAAGAGACAAAGGGAAATAAGAATAAATTTCATCTGTGCGCATTACTATCCAGCGTAGCAAAAACTATCTAAGTCACACTCTAGTTATGATTTTTTACTCCTTCAACGAACTTCTTAGCGCTTCGGTAATAGCCGTGCTATACGCACGCCAGAACAATTTCGGCATAGGACCGGTATGAGCGAGATCGATAATACAGAAGACGAAAAACCGTTGGATTTCATCCGTGAACAAATCCGTACGGATTTGGAAGTTGGTAAACATCATAAAATCGTGACGCGCTTTCCCCCCGAGCCGAACGGTTATTTACATATTGGCCATGCGAAATCCATTTGTTTGAATTTCGGTGTCGCGAACGAGTTTGATGGTGAATGTCATCTGCGTTTCGACGATACAAATCCGGCGAAAGAGGATCAGGAATTCATTGATGCAATTCAGCGTGATGTTAAATGGCTTGGCTGTAATTGGGGCGAAAATGTTTACTATGCCTCCGATAATTTTGATCAACTTTACGACTATGCTGAGCATTTGGTTGAGGCCGGGAAGGCCTATGTCGATGATCTAAGCGCTGAAGAAATGCGTGAATATCGTGGAACGCTGACGGAACCGGGTAAAAATAGTCCTTACCGAGACAGAAATGCCGCAGAGAATCTCGACTTGCTACGGCGGATGAAAGACGGCCAGTTTGATGACGGCACCCACGTATTGCGAGCGAAAATTGATATGGCGTCGGGCAATATCAACCTGCGAGATCCTGTGTTGTATCGTATTTTGCGCGCAACTCACCCCCGTACGGGTGATAGTTGGAAAATTTATCCGACCTATGATTTCGCGCATGGCCAGACAGATGCAATAGAAGGCGTTACACATTCACTGTGTACGCTGGAATTTGAAGACCATCGACCATTGTATGATTGGTTTATAGAGAACCTTCCAGTGCCTGCGCGGCCTCAACAGTACGAGTTTTCGCGCTTGAATCTCACAAATACTGTTCTATCAAAACGCCGACTTACCCAGCTGGTGCAAGAACAGAGAGTTTCTGGTTGGGATGACCCCCGTATGCCGACTGTTTCGGGGTTACGTCGACGCGGCGTGCCCCCGGAAGCCATTCGTGATTTTGTTTCACGACTGGCAATTTCGAAAACTGAAGGCCTCGTCGAGGCTGCGATGCTGGATCACTGTATTCGCGACTATCTGAACGAACACGCAGTACGTCGAATGGGGGTTTTAAGACCATTGAAGCTGGTGATTGAGAATTACCCTGAGGGAGAATCTGAAGTATTGGTCGCGGTTAATCATCCAGGTGATGAGACGGCGGGAACGAGAATGGTTCCGTTTTCACGAGAGCTATATGTTGAGCGCGATGATTTCATGGAGGACCCTCCGAAGAAATTTTTTCGACTGGGTCCAGGTCGTGAGGTTCGATTACGGTTTGCCTATTTTGTAACCTGTACTGACGTAATCAAAGATGCGTCGGGTGACGTTATTGAATTGCGGTGCACATACGACCCAGAAACGAAAGGCGGCAATGCGCCGGATGGTCGTAAAGTGAGGGGAACAATTCATTGGGTGTCGGCTGCCCATGCGATCCCAGCTGAAATTAATCTCTACGAACCGCTCTTCGAAGAACCCGAGGGCGGCAATTCACAAGATTTTCTTGAGAACGTAAACCCCAATTCTGTGGAGCATTTGTCAGGATGTATGGTGGAACCATCTCTGGTGGAGTCCACGCCAGACACCGCGATCCAATTTGAGCGTACCGGATACTTCTGTCGCGACAAAGATTCTGACGAAAATCAATTGGTCTTTAATCGCACCGTTGGATTGCGCGATAGTTGGGCCAAGGTAAAGAACAGAACTTAGAAGTATAGACAACGTTCTGCATGATGAAATCCCAATAATTTGTTGTAAATCAGGATTTTAGAAAGTTCTCTTTAAAATCAGTAGGGTTAAAGAACGGTTTACCGTTATCTGTCAGATTCGTGGTGATGACACGAATTTCGAACACCACATCGCTTTTCCGTCGTGACTCTGATCTGTCGGAGTTTCCAACAGCAGAGACACAACAACCTGCCAACGCTGGCGCGATTAACCGGGCGATGGATGCGGATTCGGTTTTTGAGCTTTTGCCCGATGCGGTGATGATCAATCGGGCCGCGGAAATTATCTATGCAAATAATTTGTGTGCCAATTTATTAGCGGCGGTGGATAAAGATGCCGTTGTCGGGCGTCGAGTGGAGGAAATTTTGGTTCCGCTCCCGGATTGGTCTCTCGCGCCAGATCAGGGAACGAGATTTCTCGGACATTCGAAAGTACTTCGTTGTGATGGCAACCTCGTGGAAGTGGATATTTATGGTGGTTTTGTAAACTGGGAAGGTTCGCCAGCTGCGTTCTTACTCCTGAGGGACGTTACCGAAAGGCGGATTTCTGAAAGAAAGCTCCAGGACCATATAAATAAACTTGAGCAAACGCTGGAGACAAGCACAGCGCGTTATGCAGAGATTACTCGACAAATTCATCAGGCGAAGGAATCTGCTGATTCTGCGAACCGGACAAAAAGCGAATTTCTGGCGAATATGAGCCATGAACTCCGGACACCATTAAATGCGATTATGGGATTCTCGGAAGTAATCAAGGATGAGATGTTTGGTCCGCTGCAAGTGCCACAATATCTTGAATATGTACGGGATATTTACAATAGCGGTTCTCATCTGCTTGAAATTATTAATGACATCCTGGACCTATCGAAAGTTGAGGCTGGCAAATTTGAACTTGTCGAAGAGGAAGCCGATCTTTCGAAGATACTCAGCGCAGTCCGCAACCTCACCAAAGGGCGGGCGGAAGAAAAGGGACTGGAAATTGAAATCTCGCTTCCGGCAGAGTTTCCCAAATTGTTTGCTGATCAACGTGGTCTTAAACAGATCCTTCTCAACTTGACCTCCAACGCGATCAAATTTACGCCCGGGAGCGGTGATATAAGGATTGGGGCGCAGGTTCTTGCCGATGGCGATATTGAGGTGGTGGTGCAAGATAGTGGTATAGGCATTGCGCCAGAGGACATGGACAAGGTGTTGACACCCTTTGGGCAGGTGGACAGTGCCCTCGCTCGCGAAAATCAGGGAACCGGTCTTGGTCTTCCTCTGGTTCGCGCTATGATCGAACTTCATGGGGGTGAATTATCGCTCGATAGTTCTCCCGGTAACGGCACCACAGCAACTCTAAGATTACCTGCCGAAAGAAATCTCAGTCGTCGATCAGACTAGACCCTAAGGCGGGGCTTTCCCCTTTTCGTACCTACGACCCTCCGCTACCGTGGACAAACGGTAAAGGAGGGGGATGACAATGGATATCAATGGACGGGCAGCGATTGTCACTGGCTCATCGTCAGTTGTGGGTATCGGCGCGGAATCGGCAAAATTAATTGCATCAAAAGGATGCAATGTTGTCGTTAACTACGTCACAAATTTTGATGGGGCAGAAGAAACCGTTGCGGCTTGTCGGGCGCATGGCGTTGATAGCTTTGCCGTCCAAGGCGACGTTTCTAAAGATGACGATTGCCGAAAGATGGTCAAAGCAGCCATTGACAGGTGGGGTAGGCTCGATGTCTTGGTTAACAATGCGGCTGTGACCAAAGTTGTCCCTGCTGGAGATCTTGAAGGTCTATCCGCAGATGATTTCCACGACATGTATGCGGTGAACGTCGTTGGAAACTTCCAGATGACACGGGCGGCAGCACCACATCTTAGGGCGTCCGGCGATGCAGCCGTCGTCAATATTTCCTCTTTAGGGGCCTTGGTCGGCAATGGCAGTTCCATTGCCTATGCAGCATCGAAAGGCGCCTTAAATAATCTGACAATGGCGCTGGCACGGCAACTAGCACCTGAAATAAGAGTTAATGCGATTTGTCCGGGCGGTCTTTTGGGTAATTGGACAAGAAGAATCATGGACGAAGAAAACTATCAGCGGCGGGTACAAGAAGCAGAAACCGAGTTCCCGCTACGCAAACCTGTTATGCCGATTGATGTAGCCAAAACAGCCTTATGGCTGATAGAAGATGCGACCCATATGACCGGAGAAGCTCTTAGAATGGATGCCGGTCAGCACCTTTCTTAAATGGGGTTGGATTTTGGCGACAGTAGTTGATGTCAGTGGGCAAACGCGCCGTTGGGTTCTCGGCCTGATCAGCGCAGGGCATTTTTTTAGCCACTTTGTGATGCTGGCATTGCCGCCGCTATTTTTACTGGTCAAACCGGAACTTGATGTAAGTTGGACGGCGCTAGGAGCCGTCGTGTCGGCCTTCGCTGCCACGACGGCGATTGGTCAGATTCCCGCCGGAATACTCGTTGATCGCTATGGTGCCCGTCTTATTTTGATCGGTGGTATGGGTGTCATGAGCATTTGCCTGCTTCTAGCAGGCTTTACGAGCGGTTATTGGGAATTGTTTTTTCTGTTTGGCATCGCTGGGATAGGCAATAGCGTTTTCCATCCGGCGGATTTCTCAATTTTGGCAGCCAAACTCGATGACAGTATTTTTGGTCGCGCAGTTAGTATCCATTCCTTTATGGGGTATCTCGGGTGGGCCGGGGCATCGCTTGTCATGCTGCCCCTTGCACACCTGACAGATTGGCGCACGGCGCTTTCTATTGTTGGTATTGTCGGAACCATCGTTACGGTTGTTATGCTTTCGCGCTCGAGTTATTTGGACGATGGCAAGGGTGTTACAAATATACCGGTTGGCGGTAAATCGGCTAATTTGAGCATACGCGACAATTTGGCGGTTATGTTTTCGCTACCTTTGGTCATGATGTCTTTGTTCTATTTGCTGACAGCGATGGCGACTGCGGGAATCATGTCTTTTTCGATTGTCGCAAACGTCACGCTGTATGATGTCGAAAAAGACTTCGCCGGCGGAATCTTGACAGCGCACTTGGTCGCTCTGTCAGGTGGTGTTTTAATTGGCGGTTGGCTTGCCGACCAGACTGAACGGCATAACCTTGTGGCCTCGATTGGTGTTCTTGCCATGGCGGGGGCCGTCTTAGCGCTAGCATTTGGTGGCGGCCTGCTCGTAGTCATGGTCGCGGGTATGCTGTTAAGCGGGTTATTTTATGGCATTAGCAGCCCATCGAGGGATCTTCTAACGCGTAAATCAGCACCGGAAGGTTCTGCCGGTGTTGCCTTTGGATTCACGTCGACAGGTATGAGCATCGGTAATTTTATTGGTCCTATTCTGTTTGGCTGGATCATGGATTTGGACCAACCGCAGCTCTATTACATCCTTTTGGCTATCGCTATCGCAGTATCGGTAATCACGGTGGTGTTCACCCGGCAACGCAGTGTATCGTCTGCCTGAGGAACTTTACGAGGAGACGATGCAGTGGCCAAGGAAGATGATCTAGATATTTATGAAAAGCAGGGGCTTGGTGCTCGTATGGGTTTTGGTAAAAACCCGGCACTTATAATCGTTGATTTTATCAATGGATTTAATGATCCCGATGCTTTTGGTGGCGGCAATATTCAGGACGCGATTGATAATACCGAGATCCTGTTGGCTAAGGCACGTCACCTTGGCCTGCCGATTGCCTATACGGTTCATTGTTATTCTGAGGACGGCGCTGAAGACGGCATTTTTAATCTCAAAATGCCACGGATGCGCGCAGGATTGGTTCGTGGAAGTCATGCCGCTCAGGTTGTTGATCAACTGGAACCAAGAGCCGGAGAACGTGTCGTTGAGAAACGCAATCCATCGGCATTCTTTGGTACGGATCTGGCCAGTTGGCTGGCCATGAAGGGCGTTGACACGGCAATTGTAACTGGATGCACGACATCTGGGTGTGTTCGGGCAACTGTCGTGGATGGCATGGGTAATGGCTTCCGTCCTATTGTTCCGAGGGAATGCTCCGGTGATCGCGCTGAAGGGCCGCATGAAGCCAATTTATTCGATATGGATCAAAAATATGCCGATGTGATGCCTCTGGCGGAGGTTTTGGAAGAACTCGATGCATTGTATCCAGGACAAGCACAAACCTCAGGAAATGAAGGATAATCGGACATGGTAGATTCGCTAGGTTGGCGCAGCAAATTTGGTGTGATCGCGCCTTCCACAAATACGTCGGTTCAGCCCGAGTTTGAAGATATGCGTCCACGGGGCATAACCAATCATTTCTCACGGGTCTGGATTCCTGATGACCCGGTAGAAAGCGACGAAGATTTTAACAAGCTTATGGAGAATATCCGTCTTGAGATGGATAACGCGGTTCACCGTATTCTTACATGCCATCCTGATTATATTGTAATGGGTATGTCTTCAGAGACCTTCTGGGGCGGGCTACAACCTAGTATTGAGCTTAAGGCGCGGATGGAGAAACTCTCGGGATTAGGCGTCGCAATGGGCTCCGATGCCTGTCAAGCTGCCTTGAAGTGCTACGGAGATATTAAAAAGATCGCTGTAATCACGCCTTATTGGCCGGTTGGTGATAAAAACGTATTGCAGTTCTTTACAGATTGCGGCTTTGAAGTTGTTCGGCTTAAAGGGCTCAAATGTAACAGTCCTGTTCAAATCGCGCATGTATCCGAAGATGAATTGGCCGAAGCCATCATGGAAATTAACGGTGATGATGTAGAGGCAATTGTTCAGGTCGGTACAAACTTGGCGATGGCGCGATTGGCGGGCATGGCCGAGAAGATGCTGCGCAAACCAGTCCTGGCGATTAATACTACTACCTACTGGTATGCACTCCGTGACAATGGCATCGAAGATACAGTCGAGGGCTTTGGTTCATTACTGACTGACTTTACAAAATTGCCAAAGAACTTTGCTGCAACACCGCCCATCGCTGCGGAGTAGGGGAACAGAAATTAATGTTTGAAGTGCCTAAACATTGATTTCTGCAACGCTAAAGTTTCTCGGTGTTTTGGTGGCTTTCTATGCATTGATAGTTGCTGGGCTTTATTTCTTTCAACGGTCGGTGATGTATCACCCATCCTCGGGGACGCAATCCCCGGAACGAGTTGGGTTGCCAGAAATGGATCCGGTAAAAATCAAGACGGAAGACGGCCTCTCGCTCTTAGCGTGGTGGGCGAAGCCTTCTTCAGTTGATAAGCCGGTTGTCGCCTTTTTTCATGGTAACGGCGGTAGAATCGGATACCGAAACTTTAAGGTGCGACCGCTCTTGGATAACGGCTATGGCGTTCTCTTGCTGGCTTATCGCGGTTATAGCGGGAATACAGGGTCACCAACAGAAGGTGGGTTATATGCCGATGCCCGCGGTGCAATGAAGTTTCTTGAAGAAAAAGGGATCACTAAGAAACGCCGGGTTTTATATGGTGAATCGCTCGGAACGGGCATTGCAGTTTATTTGGCGTCGAAAGGTCGTGCAGGTGCAGTTATCCTAGAAGCTCCCTATACATCGATTGCTGATGTTGCGGCATCACGGTTTCCGATTTTCCCCGTACGATCACTAGTGAGGGACCGATTTGATTCCTTGTCTCGGATCCAGAGCATTCAGGTTCCGCTTTTTGTTATTCACGGAGAACGCGACCGTGTGGTCGGCGTTGAATTTGGCAGGCGTCTCTTCGCGGCGGCGAATGAGCCTAAAGAAGGCATGTTTATCCCCGCTGCAGGACATATTGACCTGTATCGACATGGTGTCGCTAAACGAATAATTCGCTTTATCGACCGGCATTTCTAGCCAAGGTCCCGTGAGTGATAAAACTTTAGCTAATTTAGAGATAGGTTTGAGTGAGATGCCGAGTAAATGGTTGATTTATTTGTCATTTATTCAAATTGAAAAAAATTGACGGAATCTCGATAAGGAAATATCAAACGTCCTCTTAATATGAGGATGAGGTAATGATTATTTCGTCACGATCTTCGGTGTCAGCACTTACTGCTGCGTCGAAAGATATGTCTGTGCGGGCATCAAATATCGCAAATCAACGCACATCGGCACCTGTTGACAAGGTCGAGATTAGCGCCGTTGCCAGAGCAGCGGCTGTGAATGCCGATGATGGCGACGAAACCGTCTTCCGGCCGTCAGAAGTCTCTAATGTCTCTGTTGCTGGTGGCGGCGTTCAAGCCGTTGTGCGAGAGAAAACACCATCGCATTACATCGTTCACAACCCGGACGATTCAAAAGCAAATACGGATGGGTTGGTTGCTATGCCGACTGTAAATATTGCGGACGAACTAGTGGGAATGAGCCAGGCGCGAACCATGTTTGAGGCTAATTTGGCCATGGTTCGTGCTGAGGATGAAATGGCCGGTACGCTGCTTGATGCAAATTTTTAAAATAGGAAGGCGATCACTGGGTTGGGATGTACGGCTTTGTGGGACGTTGGGGTTGGCGTGATGGGAGGGTAATTCCTCTCGGGATGGGTCGAGGAACGGGTTCGGTGCTCTAGTACAGTGCCGGACCCGTTTCTTTTTGAGCATTATTGGCCTAAAACGGGGTAGGGGTCGTTAAGAGGGCGGCCTGTACGAACAACAGATTTGAGGGAGATTCCAATGCTATATGAAGTCCGCACCTATCGGGTGAAGCCAAGGACCCAACCCGAAGTAATCAAGCGCTTTGGTGAGGCTTATGAGGGCCGCAAAGAATTCTCGCAGATTTCGGCATTCTTTTATTCTGATATTGGGCCCCTCAATGAAGTCATTCATATCTGGCCCTATAAGGATCTTCAGGATCGTACGGATACACGTGCGAAAGCGGCAGCCTCGCCAAACTGGCCACCGCATATCAGTGAGTTTCTCGATGAGCAACTTTCCGAGATCTTTATTCCGTTCTCCTTTACGCCAGAGTTCAAGCCAGGAGATCATGGTCCCGTCTTTGAATGGCGCAGCTATACAATCAAACCGCATTCACTCGGCGGGATCCAGGAACGCTGGGGTGCTGCTCTCGATGAACGCCAAAAACTGTCTCCCTGTTTGATGGCGATGTCGACAGAGATCGGTCCGCTAAATAAATTTGTTCATATTTGGCCTTATGAGAGCCTTAATCACCGGGCTGAAGTTCGCGCTGAGGCCGCTGCAAAAGGCATTTGGCCGCCAAAGGGCGGTGGGGATGAGCTTGTTCGTCAGGACAACAAGATTGTCCATGCAACACCATTCTCGCCCATTCAGTAGGGGCTGAATGCCTTACTTATCCTGCTCGTCTGGCGACAAACCTTAGGCGTGCCAAGAGCAGGATGAGGAGGCAGCCTACGCCAGTCATCATAAAGAGCGGTGTTGAAAATCCGCCTGTTGATTGAGCCAACGTACCGACTGTCATCGGGCCAAGCGCTCCACCAACCTCTCCCGCTGAGAAATAGAGGCCGCTTGCGGCGCCGACATGTTTTCCGTCGTCGGTATCCATAAGCATGAGAATGGCGATGCCGGTCATTGAGCCGCGGCATATACCTTGCATCAATAATCCGGTTCCAAGAACTAACCCGTCACCATATTGAATGCAGAGTGTTGCAATTGCGGCAGCCGAGAATAACAAAAATAAGATGAGGTATCGTTTTTCTGGGGTCGCGAGACGCGGGATAAACGGAGCGGTGCAGAGGCCGAAAACAGTTGGGATAGACGCCCAGTAGCCGGCCGTGACTTCGTCCATCCCCTTTTCCTGCAGGATTGTCGGTAACCAATGGGTGAGCCCGTGGTTAAAGAACAGAATGAAGATACCCATGACCAATATAATTCGGACGAGGGGCATACTCAGCAGTTCAAAGAATACTTGGGTAATCGGCGTTTTCTTCTCAGCGGCCAGCGTTTTCTCAACAGCCTTGCTGGCGGGGTGTGCGCTAATGAGAAGCCAGATGAGTCCGGCGCAAAAGACGAAAGCTGCATAAGCAAGCAGGACGGCGCGCCAGTCATTGTCAAAGAAGGGCATTATGTAGCTGTTGGTAAGGGCGACGGCTGCGATGCCGCCTAAGGCGTTCCCGGTGAAATAGATGCCTATACCCATACCGCGGGCTTTGCCGGTGAACCACAGACTGACGATTTTTGGTGCGCCGCTTGAAATGATGGGACCGCCAACACCAAAAACAAAAATTGCCAATAACAGCTCGATATAACTTTCTGAGTACGCCCGCAGGACACCAGAGAGGGCGATGATTGTGACTGAGGCAAATATCATCCGGCGTGGGCCAAATCGGTCTAGTAAAGCACCGCAGGGTGCTGATGAGGCAATATAGATAAGGGGCCATGCCCCCAAGATTGTGCCCATTAGCGCGTGGTCTATGCCGAGATCTCTTTCGATTACAAAAACCAACGGTGCAAGGGAGGCAATCGTGAGAGCAAAAGAAATATAAAGGAGCCATACACCGGCGAGCATTGCCCAGCGGTATGGGTGTGGTGGCTCACCGGTGTCTTCCACCGAACTTGTGGGGGCTAGAGCCATATTGCTGTTTGCTAGTCTTTGCTCTTGATGTCAGCGAGATGAGCGGCGAGGGCGGCAGGCGTGTCGAGGTCAGTGAGGACAGCATTGTCTTCGATAGGGACTTCATGAAGTACGTCCTGGTGTTCACCAATGATGTGGCGCGCGCCGACATCTCCAGAAACGTGCTGCATGGCGCTGAAGAACCGTTGATCCCAGAGGACAGGATTTCCCCATTTTCCATTAAAGGTGGGTATGCAAATTTGTTTGCCACCATCTGGGTCGAAGGCTTCGACCAAGGCGTTAATGTGATCCGCTGAAATACCAGGCATGTCACCGAGACAAACAACCGCGGCATCGATGTCGTCGTCGAGTGCCCCCATCGCGGTACTGAGAGACGTACTCAGACCCTCGGCGTAATGTGGGTTATGGACAAAATCGACATCTTGATTTGACAGCGCCGTTTCAAGTTTCTCTTTTTCATGGCCGGTTACAACTAGGATTCTGTCTGCTCGTGATGCTTGTGCTGCTGCGACAACGTACGAGATCATCGGTTTACCGTCGATTTCCGCGAGGAGCTTGTTTACAGACCCCATACGTCGGGATTGCCCGGCACCAAGAATTATTGCGATGATGTTTCGGTCTGAATTTGCCATAGTTTCGGGTTGAACTGCCGCTGTCCGGGGCAAAGGACGACTCGGAATATCCTTGAGAAGGCCGCCAACACCCATACGCATGAGATCTGTGCCAGTGACGTCAATGTTAGCGACCAATCGTTGAAGAACCCAATCGAAACCATGCAAGCGCGGAGATCGCGCTGATCCGGGAAGTCCAAGGACCCGCATGCTGGAAACTTTACCTAAAAGCATCAGATTGCCAGGGTCTACAGGCAGTCCGAAGTGCTCGATAACCCCGCTACAATCTTCTACGGCCGCGGGGATGACATCACCGCGATCCGCGATGGCGGAAGCGCCCATGACAAGGGCGATCTCGCAGCCGTGGCCTAAACATTCTTTTAACGCGATCGAGACATCTGAAGCGTTATGCTCACAAATAACTTCGTGAACGAACTTACTTTCGAGAGCTGCGATCCGATTCCTGGTTATCGTCCGCGCTTTTTCGAGGAGTGAGTCGCGTAGAATAGGAAGCTTGGTTTGAACCAACCCAATCTTTTTTGTGGTGAAGGTCGCTAACGATACCGGCTTACCGTTGATGTTTGCTATCTTTTCGCAAGTTTCGATGATGTCTTGGCTGATGCCGAAGGTGATGATTTTGACGGTGGCAACGACATCGCCTTTTTTAACCTGCCGATAGGGCGCCACAGTTGAAATCGCTATTACTTCGTTCGTCAGATTCAAGGCATCGATTGTCTCGGCATTGAGGACCGCTAGACCATTGGCGTTAGCCACGAGATTACACCGGCCTGTTGCGGTCGCGGAAAGCGATAAGTTGTCGCCGGCGATTGCTTTGGCAAGTCGTTGAGCAGCGTCGTTTTCGTGGAGATCGTTTTCTTCAAGGCGAACTGCGACAACGGTTTCTATACCGTTACCCTTCAAGGCACCGATATCGTCATCAGACAACATACGCCCTTTGCGGAACGTGTGGGTGCCGACTTTCAGGCTATGGGCCAGGATGGCACCTGCCGCATCGTCGACGGTTAGGTCACCAAATTTCACGCTGCGGCCTTCTTCTCCTTGGCGTGCAGACAATCTGTAACCTCTCCAAGAATGGAGACAGCAATCTCTGCAGGCGAGATGGCCCCAATGTTGAGACCCACGGGGCCCTTGATCCTACTAATCTCCGCTTCTGTGAAGCCTTCTCCTTTGAGCCGCTCTGTACGTCCGGCATGTGTGCCTCGGCTTCCTAGTGATCCGATGTAAAAAGCGTCGGAGCGCAAAGCAACACCAAGAGCAGGGTCGTCCAGTTTTGGATCATGTGTCAGGGTAACAACAGCTGTCCGGCGATCAATATCGAGTTCACGAAGTCCATCATCGGGCCACTCGTGGTTTAGTGATATTCCTGGGAACCTTTCAGGAGATGCAAATGATTGACGGGGGTCGACCACGGTGACGTCGTATCCCACAACGCTGGCCATACGAGAAAGAGGCTGTGCAATGTGCACAGCGCCAACGATCAGCATGCGAAGTGGCGGATTGAAGGTTTGGAAATATATCTCACCGGCATCCAGCTTAACCGTCCCGTTTTTATCGTCCTGAATGGCCTGTCGGGCGGCAGCAACTATTTCAGGGTTATTGGCAAGACTTCCCGTCGCTGAGTCGTAATAGATAAGGGCCTGGTCACCGGTGGCGAGTTCAGTCGCTAGGGCAACAGGTGTTTTAGCTTCCTGGTCGCGCAGAATTTGATCCAGCATCGATGTTTTCATTCTTGGACCGCCTCTACGAAGACTTTGACCTTTCCACCGCAAGCAAGTCCTACTTCCCAGGCCAGCTCATCAGTAACGCCATATTCAAGAACTTTGGACTCACCGGATTCCATAACTTCAAGCGCCTCGGTTACGACAGCACCTTCGATGCAACCGCCTGACACGGAGCCTACAAAAGTACTGTCTTCTGAAACAGCAAGTTGGCTTCCAGGTGGGCGTGGGGAAGAACCCCAGCTGCTGACAACAGTTGCGAGAGCTACTTTCTTGCCGGCTTTTAACCAATTGGCGGCTTCCTGCAGGACGTCATCATCCTGCGACCCTTGATTTACATCGCTTGGAGCCATTCTGTGATCCCTTCTTTTCGTCGTACGAGCTGACTGTTCAGTGCTTCAATCAACTCCGTAAGACTCTCAAGATTGTGTACAGGACGAAATTCGTCAACATGCGGTAGTATAGCGCGAATTCCCTGGGATTTGGGCTCAAACCCTTCAAATCGTAAAAGCGGGTTCACCCAAATCAAACGTCTACATGATTTATGAAGCCGTTCCATCTCTAACGCCAGTCCTCGTCCGGCATCGCGGTCTAACCCGTCAGAAATTAAGAGCATCACGGCGCCTTGGCCTAAAACCCGTCGTGACCAGAATTGATTGAAGTCTTTGAGGCTGTCGCCGATCCGCGTTCCACCTGACCAATCTTCGACAGAATCAGTGCATTTCATGAGCGCGATATCGATGTCTTTATTGCGCAAATGCCTGGTTACGTTGGTTAGTCGTGTTCCGAAGAGGAAGGTTGATACGCGATCCCGATCATTGGTGATGGCATGCATAAAATGCAATAGCATCCGCGTGTAACGGCCCATCGACCCTGAAATATCGCAAAGGATTACTAAAGGAGGGGTGCGCTTCCGTCGTGTTCGGTATTGTAGAGGAATAACCGATCCGCCGGATCGCATGGCTGCACGCAACGTCGAGCGCATGTCTATCTTGTCGATACGGTGACTGGCCTGAAACCGCCGGGTTTTCACATTCTGAATGGTGAGTCGCATGCGGGCGATCGCAGCTTTTGCCTTTGCAATTTCATCGGCAGACATATCTTCGAAGTCCATCTTCTGAAGCAGCTCATTGGCAGAGGCCGTTAGCGTCGCTTCGACTTCGAGTTCAGGTTCCTTTTCTTCCTGTTCTTCGTTGCCTTCATCATTCCCAGGGCTCATCGCTTCGGCAATACGGCGACTGGGCGGTTCAGGTTCGGGGCCATCTTCTTCAGCGGGGCCTTGTGGCATCAGGAGACCAAGCATGCGTTCCAAGAGCCGTGGATCGCGCCAAAAGATGTGAAAGGCCTGGTCGAATATCTCGTGCTGGTCACGCCGGTTCACGAAGACAGCGTGTAGTGCCCAATAGAAATCACGTCGATTGGTTACGGTAACCGTTTGGACGGCGCTGACGGCGTCGAGTATTTTTCCTGGCCCTACGGGTAAACCCGCGCTTCGGAGAACACGCCCAAAATGCATGATGTTGGTGACGAGTTTGTTGCCCTCGAGTTCTTCGAGGAGCGCGAGTCCCGGCGTTGTGCCGTTTCCCGTTTCAGTCATGGCGGGTTACTGCCGTGACGCCAGGTCTGCTTTAACCTGGTTGAGCAGGTTGGCCGCTTCGCTGCCTTTGATTTTCTCAATATCATCCTGATATTTCAGCAGAGTCCCGAGCGTGTCATTGACTGTTTCGGGGTCGAGATCAATTTTATCGAGTTGGACGAGAGCATTGGTCCAATCGATCGTTTCAGCGACGCCAGGCAATTTAAAGAGATCCATGGATCGCAATCGCTGAACAAAGGCAACAATTTGGCTGGAGAGTTCGGCTGCGGCTTCCGGTACTTTCACGCTCAGAATTTCGAGTTCGCGGTGGGCATCGGGATAATCTACCCAGTAATAGAAGCAACGGCGCTTGATGGCGTCGTGGATTTCTCGAGTCCGGTTGGATGTAATGATCACAACTGGCGGCTTCTCAGCCGCAACCGTTCCTATTTCAGGAATGGTGACCTGAAAATCAGACAGGACTTCCAATAGAAATGCTTCAAATGGTTCGTCGGTACGGTCCAATTCGTCAATCAGGAGAACTGGTGGCAATCCAGAATCATCAGCTTCCAACGCCTGCAATAGTGGTCGTTTAATAAGGAACTGTTCCGAAAAGATGTCGCTTTCGATTTGATCACGATCTCGATCTCCGGCCGCTTCCGAAATGCGGATGTCGATCATCTGTCGTGAATAGTTCCATTCATAGACAGCAGAGGAAACGTCCAGACCTTCGTAACATTGTAGCCGGATCAGGCGACGACCGAGTGTGTCAGACAAAACTTTGGCAATTTCCGTTTTACCGACACCGGCTTCACCTTCAAGGAACAAAGGCCGTCCGAGTTTCAGGGCAAGAAATAATGCCGTCGCCAATGATCGATCAGCGACGTATTTTCCTTCAGTGAGGATATCGAGAGTTGATTCTATGGACTCGGGTAGGGGCGCGCTCATTGCTAAATCTCAGTTGACCCTAATAAAACCGGGAGGCCGGTTTCCCGACCTCCCTGAAATTGTTTCTATAAGGAATGCCCGGCATCGGGTGCCCCTTAAGAATTTTGTGTCCTTAGGCAATTGCCTCAGCGACAGCTCGCTTTGCCATGACCGTCACAAGGTGGGCACGGTATTCGGAACTTGCATGGATATCACTATTCAGATCACCGTCTGGAATTTTGATGTCAGCTACAGCCTCTGGCGTGAAGCTCGAAGCGAGAGCCGCTTCCATCTCAGGAACCCGGAAAGCGCAGGCGCCAGCACCGGTAACACCGACACGAATTTCAGAACCTTTTTGAGAAACCATGACACCGACGATGCAATAGCGTGAAGCTGGATTTGGGAATTTCATGTAACCGGCACGATCAGGAACCGGATAAGTAACCTTTGTGATGATTTCACCTTCTTCCAGGGCTGTTTCAAACAGATCGAGGAAGAAGTCATCCGCGGCAATTTCACGTTTGTTCGTGTGAATTGTCGCGCCTAAACCAACGACAGAGCCCGGATAATCAGCAGCAGGGTCGTTATTAGCGATAGAGCCACCAATTGTGCCACGGTTACGGACCATGGGATCACCAATGCCACCGGCTAACTTAGCGAGTGCAGGGATCGCTCCTTGAACATCGGCGCTGGCGTTTACCGCAGCGTGACGCGTCATTGCTTTGATACTGACGGTATCCCCGGTTACCTCGATGCCTGACATGTCAGGAACCTGCGCGAGGTCGATAACGTTTGAAGGGCGTGCAAGGCGCTGTTTGAGGGTCGGCAGCAATGTCATGCCACCAGACATGTATTTGCCTTCTTCAGCAGCGCCGAATTGTGATGTCGCATCATCTACCGAGGAAGCTTTGCTGTACGTAAATTCATACATCTTTTGTCGTCTCCACTTACGCCGTTGGGCGTTTTGAAATCAAAATTCCGAAAGCCTAATGGCTAATCTATTTGTTCATCACTTCAGAGGCAGCCAGCACCGCTTTGACGATGTTGTGGTAGCCCGTGCAGCGGCAAATATTTCCTTCAAGTTCGTGGCGAACCGTCTTTTCATCGAGTTTCTCGCCTTTATGGCGGTCGACAATACCAATCGCGCTCATCACCATGCCTGGTGTGCAAAAACCACACTGGAGAGCATGATTTTCGCGGAAAGCAGCTTGCATCGGGTGCAGTTCGCCGTCTGTGGCCAAACCTTCGATGGTCGTCACGTCACAGCCATCTGCCTGAACGGCGAGCATGGTGCATGACTTCATTGGAATACCGTCAATGTGAACCGTGCAACAACCACATTGGGTGGTGTCGCAACCAACATGGGTTCCGGTAAGGCCAAGATGTTCGCGGATATACTGCACTAATAACGTGCGATCCTCGACGTCGCCTTCGACGGATTTTCCATTGATCGTGAATGAGAACTTAACCGACATCAGATTCTTTTCCTCGATACAGGGGGTAAGTGCCCTGATTAAAACCTATTTTGGCCTTTGGCGAAATCCAACCACAGCGGTTTTCTCCCGTAATCCCGAGGCCTCCCAGTGATCAAAGTATGACGCGGAATGCCCAGTGGTCAACCCGCGACACGCGATAGATTTTGACCCTTCTGATTTATCAGAATTAGTTGAGAATTACCAATACGACGACCACAACGGCGATTAGTCCTGCAATCCAAACAACGGGACTGATTCCGCTTGATTCCTGCGATGCTTCCGCCGGTGCAGTGGCGGCTTCAGGAGCTGCCGCGTCCTCTGCAGGCGTTGCAGCGGTTTCATCAGGGGCTTCGCCAACTTCTTCGGCAAACTTGCCAAAAAACTGACCGGCCATCTTTTTTGCGGTTGAGTCGATTAAGCGTGAACCAATCTGCGCCAACTTGCCGCCAACCTGAGCCGTTGCGGTGTAGGTGAGGATGGTTTCATTGCCATCTGCCTCAAGTTTAACTTCGGCGCCACCTTTGGCGAATCCAGCAACACCACCCTGGCCTTCGCCAGTGATTTTGTAGCCTTCTGGTGGATTAATATCCGAGAGAGTGACTTTTCCGGTAAATTTCGCGGAAACTGGCCCAACTTTGGTCGATACCTTGGCAGAAAGTTCTGTATCAGAATCCTTATTGAGTTCCTCGCATCCAGGAATACAAGTTTTAAGAACCTCGGGGTCGTTGAGGGCTTCCCAAACCTTTTCTCTGGGGGCGGGGATCCGGTATTCGCCGGTCATATCCATGCTTAACTCTCCGTCTATAAGAACTCTTATGCAGCCATCTCTGGCAATCGCCGAAACCTAGTCCTTTGTCCTTGTTCCGACAACCCTGAGACCGAGAAATCCCGCATTAACCGGCTATTGAGAAGTTTTGGGCATAAGAAGGTAGGGGAGCAGGAAGAGACCTATGCAGCCAGCCGTCAAGAGTAGTTTCGACGTCGCCATCTGGTTTCTAGACAGGGCGCGTTCGGAAGATAGCTACTTACAGCCGAGAAAACTTCAGTACATGTTGTTTTTCGCCCAGGGCCACTATGCAGGCGCTTGGCAGGGCCGTAGGTTGATGCCATCGGTATTCGTTATCGACGAAGCGGGTCCGCTTGACCCCAATCTCTATTTGATTTTTGAGAACGGTCGCCCCAACGTTTCTGAAAGTAAGATGGATGAGGAGGTTCTGGTCTTTTTAGACGCAATCTGGCGACGATATAGAGATGATGATCCGCTGAAACTGGATCGGTTGATTAGCCGGTATGGCAATGGAGAAGAATCCATTGAAAAGCGGGATGGTTCGGAGATTGCTGTGTCGGCAATGATGCGCATGTTTGCAAGAGATTCAGAGAAAACAGATTCCGGACCCAAAATGCTGAGATCAGCTACCGGTAAAGCGGTAAAAGTCACGGCTTGGGCACCTCCCGTAAAAATATCGACTGATTGATAAAATTTTCGACGTAGCGCGTTCCACTAGAAAATGGTGAACTCTTGAGAATAAGGTAATTCAGGGAGTTCAATAGTATGTCCGAACGCACAGTCTATCTTAGCGGTGAGTTTGTTCCCGAGAGTGAAGCAAAAGTCTCGATCTATGATCGGGGCTTCACCTCTGGTGATGGCATTTACGAGGCCACTCGGACATTTGGGCATAAACTCTTTCGTCTGGATGAGCACATCGACCGGCTCTTTAACTCTCTAGCCTATGTCCGGATTGACTGTGGATTATCCCGTGATGAGATGACAGCGGTTTCGGAAGAGGTTGTCGATAGAAACCTTCCTTTGCTTGGCGGTGATGACGATTACGCTCTTTGGCACGTGATTAGCCGGGGGATGCGGTTACCAGGCACGAGCACGATGACCGGTGCGACCGTTGCTATATTTCCTCAGCCGGTCGATTTTACCCGATATGCGCGGAGTTACCTTGAAGGTGTTCCCTTGGTGACGCCGGCAACGCGGCGTATTCCACCTCAAAGCCTTGACCCAAAGGCTAAGATTACAAATAAGATGAATCATAATATCGCTGCGTTTGAAGCTCAGCAGGCTGATCCGAATGCAATCCCCCTCATGCTGGATCTTGACGGCAATATCTGCGAAACCGATACGGCGAACGTTTTCTTTATCACGAACGGTAAACTCTGCACGCCAAAAGCCCGAACAGTCCTCGGCGGCATTACGCGGATGGTGCTCTTCGAATTAGCCGCGAAACTCGGCATTGAAGTCGTTGAGGACGATTTTACGCCGTTTGATATGTATGCCGCAGAGGAAGCCTTTATCAGTGGCACCAGTGGCACTGTTGTACCGGTACGCAGTCTAAACGGTACTGAAATCGGGGGCGCACTTCCAGGTGGTGTGTCTCTAAGATTGGTTCAGGCTAGGAACGATATGATTGGGATGGATTGCGTTGCACAATCCATCCGTCATCTTGGTGACAATGAATCGAAAGAACTTCTCTCAGCCTGGGAAGAACGCCAAGGCTAGATAAAATAGAAGACCATGTAGAGAGCGAGTAGAACCGCTACCCAAAGCACCGTGGAGCCAGTAGGCCAGGTTCTTGCGAGTAAACCTTCCGGCCCGTGGTGTCGGAAAACACTCGCGATGAATTTTTCAACGCGATTGAGGAATACTGTCCGAACAAATTGATCGGCTGGAACGAATACCTTGCCAATAGTTTTGAGCAATTTGGGCAGCATTCGCCGGTAGGTCCAATCAAAATCGAGGTTTGTTGATTTTAATTCGGGAGGGTAGAGGCCCGTTTTCATCAATATTGTGAAGGCAAGTGCTGAGAATAAAAGCAGCTGCAATTGGGTGACAACATGTGTGGTTGTGTAGGGAACGAAGTTCACCTGGAACGGAAGTATGGCATAGAGCGGTGCTGGATAGATGCCTACGGCAATGCATAGGAACGCAGCGATCCCCATCGCAAAAAGCATGTTGGATGGTGCTTCTTTGGGCCGCTTTCCGGAATCATGCTGGAAGAAAGCGAAGTAAGGAATCTTGATCCCCGAATGATGGAACACACCAGCCGAAGCAAAAAGCAGTATTAGCCAGACAATCCAGTGACCTTCTGTAGCAGCTGCCGTGATTATCAAGGACTTTGATATAAAACCGCTAAAGAGCGGGAAGGCGGAAATTGACGCAGCCCCCACGATACAAAAACCAGTCGTATACGGCATGGACTTGTAGAGTCCGCCTAATTCCGATCCTTTGATTGTGCCAGTACGATACAGGACCGCGCCCATCGACATAAAGAGCAGGGCTTTATAGAGAATATGCGAGAAGGCGTGGGCTGCTGTCCCATTTAGGGCAAGTTCAGTACCAATCCCGACCCCGACCACCATAAAGCCGAGCTGGTTGTTGAGGCTGTAGGCTAGAACCCGACGCAGATCGTTTTCGATAACCGCGTAGAAGATCGGAAAAGCAGTCATCGTTGCGCCGATCCAGATCAACATTTCTGTACCGGGGAAACCACGGGCGAGCGCATAAATAGCCAGCTTTGTGGTAAAGGCTGACAGAAAGACCGTTCCTGTAACTGTCGCTTCGGGATAGGCATCCTGGAGCCAATTATGCAAAAGCGGGAAGGCTGCTTTGATACCGAAGGCGATAAAGATCAAGACCGGGCCGGGGCCGGTTAGGCCCATTTTTGAGAAATCCAATGAGCCGGTGGCTTTGTATTGAAGGATAGCGCCGGCGAGGAGCAGGACACCTGAGCCAACCTGAATGACCAGATAGCGCATGCCGGTTCGGTATGCGGCTTCGGTTCGGCTTGACCAGATTAGGAACACTGAGGCGATGGCCGTGGCTTCCCAATAAATAAATAGGGTGATGAGATCACCAGCAAAGGCGCCACCAATAGCGGCACCGGCATAGACCAATCCGGCCATTTGTTGGACGGTGTCCTTCATATGGAAGGCGAAGATGATGCTGATCGCAGCTGCAATATGGAAGATATATCCAAATATCAGGCTTAGCCCATCAACCCTTACCGGGGAAAGCGTGTAGCCAAAGATATCAAAGGCAAAGTGAATGCCCTCGGGAAGAATCAAAAGTCCCCAGAAACCGATAACCGGCAGCGCCAACATATAAGCGTTGCGAACAACATGGGGCAGGAGAGGTACAAAGCAGGCTCCGATTATAAGAAGGAGGCCGGGCGGAAACTCAATCATCGTCGGCCTCGTCGTAATAATCTTCGTCGCGCATCAGGATTTTACGAAGGACTTTGGCACTCAACACAAGGAAGACGCAGCCAATAAAGCCGTACCAGCCGTACATCCCAGGTATCCAGTCTTCAGCCGCATAGTGAACGTGTTTGTGATAGAAAAAGTCGGCGATAACGCTCAAACCGCACACGATATAGAGCGCCCAAATAATTTTTTTGACGTTATTCTGATCGTCCAGCCAGTATTTCTTCTCATCGGGCTTTTGTTGATCTGCCATTCTATCCTCCACCTCAGCCCTGAATGCCTGCGACAGGCGCTAACATTTGATAGATCTTGTCGGCATAGAAGAAGAGCATGATGCAGCCAACGCTGGTAATCGTCATGGCTAGTAAGCAGAAGGGTGGTGCTTCTCGAATATTTCCAAATCGGACACCATTCCAGAAGCTGATTTCACCATGGTGACCATCGTCATGATGGTGTTTGTCTTCCTTCGCCTCGGCAAAAAATCCACGGGCGACCAAGGGCATTAAATACGCGATGTTCAGCAACGAGCTGAGCATAAACACAAACATAAATATGATTTGTCCGGCTTCTGCCGCTGACAGCATAAGATACCACTTACTCCAGGATCCCCCGAGAGGCGGTAGGCCAATCACACTTAAGGAACCGATGAAGAAGAAGATAAAGGTTATGGGCATGACCTTGCCCAACCCGTCCATCTCCGATATCTCGGTTTTATGGCTCGCCACGAGAATTGCGCCAGCACAGAAGAACAGGGTGATTTTACCGAAGGCGTGCATTGCGATATGTATGCCGCCACCAATGATACCGAGACTATTGGCGAGGGCCGCGCCGAGAATGATATAAGAAAGCTGGCTGACGGTTGAATAGGCCAGTCTGGCTTTGAGATTATCTTTAGTTAGGGCCACACAAGATGCGGCGATCACCGTAAAGGCGGCGATATACATCAGCCAATCGTCTTGCCCAATGCCAGCCAAGGTATCGATACCAAATATATAGACGATGACTTTGAGGACCGTGAAGACACCCGCCTTCACAACAGCAACAGCATGGAGTAGAGCGCTAACGGGTGTTGGCGCGACCATAGCCGCAGGAAGCCACCGATGCATCGGCATTAAGGCCGCTTTACCGATACCGTACATATAAAGGAACAGGAGTAAGCCCAGGATAGGACCATCTGCTTTGCCTTTAAGAATACCTCCAGGTGTGAAGTCGAGGGTCCCTGTCAGGAACCAGGTCCAGATAATCGCCAGCAAAAGGAAGGCGATGGATGTACCAATCAGAATACCGAGATAGGTACGTCCGGCTTTGACCGCATCTTTGGTTTCGGAATGGGTTACAAGTGGATAGGTCGAAATCGTCAGCACTTCATAGAAGATGAAGAGCGTCAGCATATTTCCGGCGAAGCAGATGCCCATGGCGCTGGAAATGGCGATTGCAAAACAAGCATAAAAGCGGGTTTGCTGAACCTCATGGTGCGACCGCATGTAGCCGATTGCATAAATACTAGTAACGACCCAAAGCCCGGATGCGACCATGGCAAACAACATGCCAAGAGGTTCGACTTTGAAAGCTATCGGCAGGCCCGGAACAATTTCAGCAAGAACAAAGCCAGGGCGCCCGCCTGCTGTAACTTCCGGTACGAGACCGAAGACAATGAGGGCCAAACAAATAGAGGTCGTAATCGTGATGGCTTCCCGAATATTGGGATAACGATCATTCAAGAGGATCAAAATGGTCCCAAAGATGGGAAGCCCTATGGCAAAGGCTACTGCGGTTCCGCCGTCCATCAGCCTGCTCCCAATAGCTGTTGCGCGGCTTGCTTGGCGACACCGACGGTAAGGTCAGTATTGATACCGTAATACACACTGGCACCAATCAGGATCCATGTCGGAATAAGCATTGCGGGTGGTGCATCCTCAATCTCTGGTGCGTCTTCAGGAACTGGTTTTAGATATGCGACTTCAACAACGCGCCATATGTAGACAACAGCGAGAAGTGAGCTGAGAAGGACGAGGGCAGCGGCAAACCACCAATCACGTTCGAGCGCACCTAAGACCAGATACCATTTACTGATAAAGCCAACGGTGAGGGGCACCCCGATTAAACCTAGTCCGCCGACAACAAACGCTCCCATGGTCCAAGGCATCCGGCGTCCCATGCCTGCCATGTCGTTAATGTTCACCGAGGCAATTCGATAGAAGATGCACCCAAGGGCGAGGAACATGCCACCTTTCATAAGGGCGTGATTAAATAGATGGATAATCCCTGCTGCGAGCCCGTTGACGTTGGCGAAGCTGATGCCGAGGATCATGTAGCCAATCTGTGCGACAGAGGAATAAGCCAGCATTCTCTTGAGGTTCGTCTGGAAGATGGCAACGGCCGATGCCGCAAACATCGCGATGACTGCGAGAACCAGCAAAATCGAGTCGAGGGGCATTACACCAAACGAGAGTTTTACATTGAAGATGCTGAATAAGAAGCGGAGCAGCACGTAGACGGCTACTTTGGTTGCTGTTGCTGCAAGAAATGCGCTGACGACAGATGGCGCGTAGGTGTAGGCATTTGGGAGCCACAAATGCAGCGGAAATAGGGCCAGTTTCAGAGAAATGCCGACAACGAGAAAACCGAAGGCGGCACCGATCGTTCTACTCAATGGTTGATCAGCCAAGCGCTTGGCAAGGTCAGCCATATTAAGGGTTCCGGTTTCTGCGTAGAGAAGGCCGATACCAATAACAATAAAGGTCGCGCCAATCGTTCCCAAAACGAGGTACTGATATGCAGCGGTCAGGGCGCGGCGGTCTTTTCCCAAGGCGATGAGGACATAAGACGACAGTGATGAAATTTCGAGGAATACGAATAGATTGAAGGCATCGCCCGTAATGGTGACGCCAAGAAGACCGCACAGGCACAACATATAAGCTGTGTAAAAGAGATAGACCCGGTTGACTCCAAACTCGGCGCGGACACTTTCCCGCGCATATGGCGTTATCACAGCCCCGATTGCAGATACGATCAGCAGAACGAAAGCGCTTACTTTATCTATCCGATATTCAATACCTAGTGGCGGCGCCCAATTGCCCATGTGATAGCTGATTATGCCATCCACCATCACCAGTTGAAGGAGCAGCCATGAAATAATCAGACAGGCCCAAGATCCAAATAGGGCGACAATCCATGACCAGTCACGATAACGCACTAACATGCAAAGCGGTGCGCAAAGCAGAGGGATAACGACCTGTAATGCGGCGAGGTGCTCTGTCACGACTCCCCATCCTGAATGTGAATTTCGTCTTCTTCAATGGTTCCGTATGCTTCATTAATCCTGATGACCAAGGCGAGACCCAGCGCTGTCGTGGCAACACCGACCACGATGGCCGTGAGAATCAAGACGTGAGGAAGAGGATTGGAATAGGTAGTGATTCCTTCAGCAATAATTGGTGCTGTACCACCCTGAACTTTGCCGAAAGTTATATAGAGAACAAACACTGAGGCCTGAAAAACGTTTAGCCCAACAATTTTTTTCACCAGATTGTCATGGGCAATGACAATGTAAAAACCTGCCATCATTAAAAAGACGACTATCCAATAGTTATAAAGACCGACTGCCGCCATATCAGTCGTCTCCTTTCGTCGGTCGGTGCCTTGCAAACGTAAAGAACACCATGACCATGACAGAGGTAACCGTGATGCCGACCCCAAGCTCTACAAGGAGTATTCCGAGATGCTGTCCATGAACAGGGTCCTGAGCCATGACGTTGTAGTCGAGATATTGGCCACCAACCAAGAGGTTGTATACGCCGACACCGGCGAAAAGAAGAACACCCAACGCGATGCCAAATCTGAGGATTCCGCGAGGGAGGACTTTTCCGGCACTTTGAAGGCCAAAGATCAGTGCATAAAGAATAAAGCCGGCGGCGAAAATTACGCCAGCTTGAAACCCACCGCCAGGCCCGAAATCGCCATGAAATTGGACGTAAAGCCCAAACAGCATGATAAATGGCATCAGAAGTTTCGCGACAACACGGAGAACGAGATTACTATGCATCTTCGTCCTCTCGCCTGCGGCCGATATGCCGCCAATTGCCCAGGAGCAAGATAACGCCAACACCAGCCGTAAAGATCACCGTGACTTCGCCGAGCGTGTCATATCCCCGGTAGCTTGCCAGAACTGACGTAACAACATTAGGTATTCCGGTTTTTACGGGCGCATCCCTAAGGTAATCGGGACCAACGTGTTGCTGGGCTGGTGCATTGGGGTCACCGTAATGCGCCAAATCCAATGTTCCATAAATCAAGGCTGCTCCGGTTAAGCAAACGACGATTAACGGGAGTATTTTTGTACGGCTTGGTTTTTTCTCGCGGTCTGTTGTCAGCGCTATTGTACCGAGTGCCAGCACCGTCGATATGCCCGCGCCAACGGCAGCTTCCGTAAACGCGACGTCCACTGCATCCAAAATAACGAAGATAGCAGCAGCCATCAGGCTGTAAATGCTGGCCAACATGACAACGGCATAGAGATTGCGAATTCGCAGGATTGCGAACACGGTGATCGACATAAAAGCCAGGATGGCAATATTTGCGTAGGATTCTATGATGAACTCTCCTTGTCATCTTCCCGCAAATCGGCATCCAGGATGGGTTCGACACCGCTACTTAGGGCAGCGTGCGCAAGGGCGAAACTTGAGGCCGGGCTGGTGAAAAATATAAAGACCAGGATTAGAAGAAGTTTAGCGGCGACTAGTGTAAGACCAGCCTGCAAAATCAGCCCCAGGATAATGGTCCCTGCACCAAGGGTGTCAGTAATACTGGCAGCATGCATCCTGGTATAAACGTCAGGAAAGCGGAGTACGCCGACGGCGCCAGTGATTAAGGAAAATGCACCCAAAATAATAAGTGCCCAACTTAAAATATCGATGATCGTGCCGCTCATCTTACAAGGGCTCCTCATCGTCATGGGCTCGCGCGAGATCACCGTACTTAAAGACTTTAAGGACGGCGATAGTGCCGACAAAGTTAATCAAGGCATAGACCAGGGCAATATCGGTGAATTCTGGTCGACCCATCAGGAAACCAAGGACCGCAATCATCAATACAATCTTGGTCCCAAACATATTGACCGCAACGATACGATCATAAATAGACGGGCCCTTAATCGCGCGAATTAGCGCCATAATCATGGTGATGAGGAGCGCGGCAGTGGCGGCAGCAAACATTATTTGTCTTCCCCGACCATTCTGGTGACCCGGCGGTCCATTTCGCCATCCATTAAGTCTTCAGCGCCAGAACGGGTCAGCGCATGCACCAGGATCTCGCCATTGGCAACGTCCACAGAAATGGTTCCGGGCGTCAGCGTGATGGAGTTGGCATAGATCACTTGCCCCAAATCGCTTGTCTGTGAGGCTTTTACCCGCAATAGCGTCGGTGTTGCGGGGAGGGAAGGTGAAAGGATAAGTTTTAGAACATCAATATTGGCTTTTATAATTTCAATGATCAGCCAAGGAATGTAGGTGAAAGCCCGCCAGGTTAAATGTATCGGATGACCTTCGTGATCTATGAGATCCATGCGTTGCATGATCGAGACAACGAGCGCACAGGACAGAATCCCGAGGGTTGTTATAAAGAAAGTGTAATGACCTGATAATACCAGCCATACGGCAAACAATACCGTACCCAGTGAAATCGAATGAATTATACGGTTTCCCATCCCGGAAGACCTAGCACCACAGTTTATTTTTCTAACGTCTATAGCATTTCCATTTGGTAGGAAATGCTATCTCCCAATCAGTCCAAATTATTATGGCTGGACCACCATTTCTACCCCTTTCTGTGAAATGACGGCCGGAAAGGGAGAAATAAATTACCTTTTAAGGCGAATGTTAATATTGACATTCCAAATTATTCGCGGTTTTGACGGTATTCATCCATTTAGTGAAATAAAAATTATTTATGCCTAACTAAAAAATAATGTTAGCCTAGTGCTGTTAAATACTGGGGAGTGTTTGCGTTGAGTGAGTCAGATTCGTTGCCTGGAACTGTAGAGTCCGTACAGATTCGTGGCACCGTGAAGTGGTTTAATGTAGTCAAGGGGTATGGTTTCCTTACACCGGATGATAATTCTCCGGATGTATTCTTACATCTTACCGTACTCCGCATGGCTGGACATGAACGTCTTGCACCAGGTGCTACTGTTGAATGCGAAGCAGTTAAAGGCGCAAAAGGCATGCAGGTCCTACGTGTGGTATCCGTCGATACCTCTACGGCAGTGGCTGAAGATGAAATGAACGAGCTCCAACCGTCTGTGGAACAGGCGCCGGAGCATACGGGACCAGTCAGCGATTTTATGAGCGGATCCGTAAAGTGGTTCAACCCGCATAAAGGTTATGGTTTCGTTTGTCTCGATAACAGCGAGGAAAGTGATATATTCGTTCACATGGTGACATTGCGTAACGCCGGCATCGCAAGCCTGATTACAGGTCAGGTCGTAGAGGTCAGGATCGCAGATGGTCCCAAAGGTCGCCAAGCTGCCGAGGTTAAGCTTTCGTCTGCACCGCCGGCTTCAGAATAAGCCTTTACATACTTGTCATTAATGTTGCGCGGTGTTTTGCTGATCACTGTCGATATTCCGGCGAGGCCATTGAGTAATGAATAATTTGTTTCGACTGTTTGGGCTGATTGCGCTCATCGGAATCGTATTCGCAAACGGAAATATCGTCGTCGGACAGTCCGCCGTGACCAGTGATTTTGCAAAATCGTCGCTTAGCATCCAAACCGCTAAATCTTCGCATAAATTTACCATTGAAATTGCTACGACGGAGCGTCAGCAACGTCAGGGCCTAATGTTTCGACGTCGGTTGGCGGCTGATGCGGGTATGCTGTTCATTTACAGCGCATCCCAAGTTCTCACAATGTGGATGAAAAATACCTATCTACCGCTTGATATGCTGTTTATCGCCTCCGACGGACGTATCGTGCGAATTGTTCAACGTACGGTTCCGGGGTCATTGCAGACGATCTCTTCCGGGGAGGCGGCAATTGCCGTCCTCGAGCTCAACGGTGGTACGGCTTCTCGATTGAAGATTAAGCGGGGGGACACAGTCATGCATTCCGCCTTTGGATCAGACAAACAATAGCTGGTCTCGCCAAACTATGGGCAAGGACTGCCGGATACCCGAAGGGATTATGCGTCGCGGAAAACTTTGCCGCAGACAATCACTTTCGTTTCAGGCTGGTGGGTCAAGCTTTGTCAATGTCGGCAAAGCTTCCCAGTTCTCACCAGCCGCAATCATACAAGTTACGCCACTTGGCATCGTGAGGATGATTGTCCAACTTTTTCTTGCACTCGAAGAGAGAATCTCGAGTACCCCGCCGTTATTGGCGACTCCCATCGCCACGGGAGCTTCAGAATACTGGTTGGATAGCTGGTTTAAGACGGCGTTTCGTTCCGTGCACATTGGCTGCTGCGCGAAAGCAACTGAAAATAGACCTGGTATGGCGGTCAACGCTACTACGAGGGCGGTACGAAGCATCGGCTTCTCCTTTCCCGTTAAGGTGGTTGCCCTGTTGTCGTTGCAAGTTTGACGCCACCATCGTTAACGAACCCTTACTAAACGACGATATTTGGAACGCGGAATTTCCAGCAGGTCGTTGGCGCATGTCCTGAATTGTAGTATGTAATGCCAGCTGTGGTACTGGCCCCTATTTGGGTTAAGCCACTGTAACAATTTCCATGGATAGGCGGAGACGAGAATGGGCCAGAGCGATGGTCGGGACGACAACGACGTTGAAACATCAGAAGAAGTAGGTGCTACCCCATCGGGACCACCGGTGGGTCATACATTGGAAGATCATGAATATGGCGACGTATTTTTTCATGAACATGGCCCGGATGCCGATCATGACCATGATGCAGATTTTGATGGACCGATTGAAGAAAACCCGCTGTGGATCGCCGATAATGTCCGTTTGACCAGCGTTGGTATCGATGTTGGCTCTTCTGGGACCCAGGTTATCTTTTCGCGACTTCATTTGCGCCGTATGGCGGAGGATATGTCTAGCCGCTACTTCGTGGTAAATCGCGAGACACTCTTCCAGTCACCGGTGGCTCTTACTCCCTATGAGAGCGAAACCCGAATTTCAGATGAACAGCTCGGTCGCATTCTTGACGATGCATACGAAGCCGCTGGTCTCAGTCCCGATGACATTGATGCCGGAGCGGTAATTTTAACGGGTGAAGCGCTGCGCCGAGAGAATTCACAAGCGATCGCCGCGACGGTATCCCAGAAGGGTGGTGATTTTGTCTGCGCGACTGCCGGCCATCATATGGAAAGTATGTTGGCAGCGTTTGGTTCTGGTGCTGCCAAGGCCTCGCAGGATGGTGACCGTCGAATCTTGAATGTTGATATCGGTGGTGGGACGGCAAAACTAGCAATTTTGGAAGAGGGACAGGTTAAGGTAACGGCTGCGGTACATGTCGGTGGCCGGTTACAGGTGGTTGATGAGAATGGCGTCATAGTTCGCCTTGATCCTGCCGGTCGTACCCACGCTGCGCGCGCCGGATTCGATTGGTCGGTTGGCGATGAGGTGACGTCGGAACAGCTTGATAAAGTTGCCGACGTAATGGCAGCCACGATGATTGATGCACTGGTGGTTCGTCCTATCCCGGAGGATATTGAGAATTTTTATCTGACGGACCCAATTCTTGATTGGGGTCAGATTGATGGTGTGATGTTCTCCGGGGGCGTGGCGGAGTATGTATATCGCCGTGAAGAACGGGATTTTGGCGATATGGGGCTACGGTTGGGACATGCCCTCGCGCGTAGACTCGAGACCAATGCTTTGCCGTGGCCTATGTTGCCTGCAGGTGAATGTATTCGCGCCACGGCGCTTGGGGCCTCTGAATACTCAGTTCAGTTGTCTGGTAATACCTGCTTTATCTCCAATCAGGGTGAGTTGCTACCGCGTCGGAATTTGCAAGTAATCCAACCGCCTTACGACTGCCCGGAAGAAATTTTGTCCGAAGAAGTTGCGCGGGCGGTTAAAGCCCATCGTCGAACCTTTGAAGTAGACAACGATGACCGTGAAATAGCGTTGTCATTTCATTGGAAGGGCTTACCTGCCTATGAACGGTTGCTGGCCTTTGCCAAGGGTTTAGAGCTTGGATTGGATGATATGATCGCAGCCGGTAAGCCGCTATTTATCGTGCTCGATGGCGATATCGCTCAATCCCTTGGGCACATTCTAAAAGACGAGTTGGAGATACCGGTTGGCGTGCTGGTAATTGATGGCGTTGTGCTTTGGGATTTCGATTATATCGATTTGGGTAAAATAAGATTGCCGTCACGAACGGTACCCGTGACGATCAAATCATTGGTGTTCTCCGATGACCCTCGCTCTGGCCAGAGGTTGGATCATGAACACGGTCATTCGCATGATCACAGTCACGAAGACGGCCATGGGCACAGTCATAGCCACGATTAATAACATCAGGCGAGCGGATAGACTTGGCAGCATTAGCGAAATAAGTATAGAAAACGATATAGAGAAAGGCCGCCTGTCTTAAAATTGCGGCCGAATGAAGCATACGAATAAGGAGAGAGTTTCAATGACTGACGACGGCGCTAACAAGACAATTGTATCTGATGAAATGGCGAAGAAATTCGCTTCCGAAAAGGAAACACCTTACGAGCGTTGGGTTCGGGATCAGGGGCTAGAGATCATCGATTCAGTCTATGTGAAGAATCTTTACACGACAGAGCTGAAGCCGTGGGCGCGTCGCGAAGGTAAGGGCGTCTATCTCAATCACGATGCCTCGCGTACAACCAATGACTGCTATGTTTGTGAGATCGATCCCGGCAAGAAGCTGGCACCTCAACGTATGTTGTTTGAAGAAATGATTATGATCCTGTCAGGCCGCGGTTCTACTACCGTTTGGAACGATAAAGGAGATCGAATTACCTTTGAATGGGGGCCTGGTGCGCTGTTTGCAATCCCGTTGAATTGCTGGCATCAGCATTTCAATGCTTCGGGCAAAGATCCGGCTCGTTTTGTCGCGGTAACGAACGCACCGCCGATGTTTAATGTCTATGAAGAGCCTGAGTTCGTTTTCAACACGGCCTATGATTTCAAAGGCCGGTTTAACGGTGAACCTGATTATTTTGCTGCAAAAGACGAGACTGATGGCTTTAAGCTCGTAACGAACTTCGTGCCAGATGCTGTAAATTTGCCGTTGATTACGGCGAAAGAGCGCGGTGCAGGCGGTGGACACATTCGGTTTAATTTCGCCAAAAGTTCAATGAATGCTCATATTTCGCAGTTTCCTATTGGAACCTACAAAAAAGGGCATCGTCACGGGCCTGGAGCACATGTGATCATCTTGTCCGGCGAGGGGTATTCGTTGATGTGGCCTGACGGCGAAGAACCCAGGTATTATCCTTGGGAAGTTGGAACAATGATCGTTCCGCCGAACATGTGGTGGCATCAGCATTTCAATACCGGTCCGACACCGTCACGCTATCTTGCCTTTAAATATGAAGGTGTGGCTGTGCGAAACGCCCAAGGCGTTCCAAAATCATGGATTTCAGCTCGAATTGGCGGCGATCAGATTGATTATGCTGACGAAAGCGAAGCTGTCCGCTCACGGTTTACAGATGCATTGTCGGAGCACGAGTTGGTACATGATATGGACCAGTTCTACGATGCGGAAGTTCCTAACTTGCCACCGAAACCGGCTGCTGCCGAATAGAACGCTGGATAATCGTTTAAAAGGGGGACGTTTTACGCCTCCTTTTTATTATCTTGTGTCTTAAGAAAATAAATTAACTTACTGTTTTCTCTAATTTTCTGTTCGAATATTGTGACTTGTTCCAACGGCATCCTCATCGGTTAGAAATTTTGCTTTGTGAATAGCAATGACCGCTAATTCTTCATCGCGTTCTGGTCTCTCGCCAGTAACACCAATAGCGCCAAGAAGAGCGCCATCCTGCTCCCGGACGAGCATCCCACCATCTTCGGCAAAAATTTTGTTGTCAGATGCCTTCAAAAGGTAATCCATGAACATTGGGCGCTGTTCAGCACGATAGCGGACGAGGGAGCTCGAACGCCCCATTGCAAGGGACGCGAAACATTTCCCATGGGCCATTTCGAAACGCATCATCGAAGAATCATCTTCCTTCTTAAAGACGATTACGCTGCCTCCTTGATCTGTTACCGCAACGGCCATCGGTTTGTTGTTTGAACGGCGTGCTTCCTTAAATATGGCATTAATCATGATCTCTGCCTGGGCAAGGGAAATTGTTGTCATGACGGCTCCTAAAGTCGTGATTTCCTATACTTGAATATTTATACGCTGAAATTGTCCGTTTATCTTGCTTGGGCGAAGAAAACAGCTTATGTGGTGCCTCGTCGGGGTGTAGCGCAGCCTGGTAGCGCATCTGCTTTGGGAGCAGAGGGCCGGGAGTTCAAATCTCTCCACCCCGACCATTTCCTTTATCGGGGCCAGTAACCGTCTTTACATGTCTTTGGCAGGGCTGGTATCGACTGTTTGATCCGCATATTTGATTAAGTGACGCGCCAGCCCCGTATTCTTCTCCTCGACAATATGGGCGACGAGACCAGCGGCACGCCCAACGACTGCAACGCCCCGCATGCCTTCTACTGGAAAGCCTATTTCGCTTAAGACAGCTGCCATCGCGCCGGTAACATTCAGAACTAGACGTCTGCCCATTGCTCTCTCTATTTCTTGTTCGAGTAACTTCATCAGAGCCATATATTGTCCCCCACAACCGGCTTCTTCTGCGATTTCAAACAATCGTGCTGCACGTGGATCTTCAGGGAAATAGTGTGGGTGTCCGAAGCCTGGAATTCGTTTCTTTTGCGCCCGATAATCGGTCACTATATCGGCGGCCCAGCGTTCCGGGTCGCCGTCAACCGCGATACCGTCGGCGAGTAGATGCCCGGCACCGCTCATCGTGCCTACATGTCGATTAGCGACGAGCAATAGTCCTGCCGATATAGCGACTTGCATGTCTTCGGGAACAGAATCTTCCGTTAACCGGGCAACCAAAGCGCTGGGTGTTAATCCATGGTCCATCAATATATTTAGACAAGCATCAAAGCAGGTCGTTTGTCCGGGGGTCGGCATTGTTCCAGTGACGATAAAAAAGAATGTCTCTGTGAAGGTTTTTTCGCCAACAATTCCAGACAATGTGTCGAGTCCACGAATAGTGAGGGTGTCGGTGTCTGAATGGGTTGAACCGATTTGCGTCGTTGGTTGATTAGGAGTCGGCTTAGACATTGGCCTGCTGCTCTCTGATGTCATTTACGTCAAAGACAAAGATTAGACAGCGCGAACTGCAGTCGCAATGGTTAGCCAAGGTGCAATTCAGGCTTGAAAACGGCTCGTCAGAAAAGCGAGCGATATGGGGAGCAGGTAGCTAACGGGCTTGTACCGCTTTTAGTTTAAGACGTAACTCTGCCTCAAGGGCCGCTGCCTGCTTCATTTGTTGGGGCGTCATTTGTTGCGCCATAAAGTCTCTGACAAGATGGACAGGGTCATTACGGCGCTTAGATTTTTGGTCTTTTGTGGCGCCAAGATTGGTCCAAACGTAAGCGCGTACGTAATCCCGGTTAACTCCTTTACCGCCATAATGAAGGAGCCCGAGCGCGTATTGAGCCGCCGAATGGCCTTTTTCTGCAGCCGACTGATATAGCTTCGCAGCGGCTTTATAGTTGAGGGCAACCCCTGTACCTTTTTCATACAAATTTCCCAGCGCATATTGTGCTTTGGTATATTCGTTCTGGGCGGATTGCTCGAACAGGCGTGCGGCATGTACGGCATCCCGCATAACCCCTTTTCCAGAAAGGTATAGGCGGGCTAACGCAAATTGAGCGCCAGGGTGGTCTGATTGTGCCGCTTCATGGAACCATTTAGCAGCTTTTTTATAATCTTGCGGCACGCCGAGCGCGATCAAACACATCATGCCAAGTGAATATTGAGCGGGAGGATGTCCTTGAACAGCTGCACGTTTATACCATTTCAGAGCTTCGCTGTAATTCAGCGCAACCCCGAGGCCGCGACGATGCATATCGCCAAGAAGATGTTGGGCAGGGCGGTGTCCAAGGTCTGCAGCGCGGCGTAACCATACCAGGGATTTAGAATAGCTTTTCGCAGCGCCAACACCATCAGCATGGGCCTTTGCGACAGCATATTGCGCTTTCCGGTAACCGAGATTAGCAGCCTTAAGAAACCACTCTACTGCTTTCTTCTCACTTTTCTTAACGCCGATACCTTGCCGGTAAGCGTCGCCGATAGCAAAATTTGCTCGACGATAGCCTAGTGAAGCGGCTTCTTTAAACAATTCCACTGCTCTTTTTGGGTTTGCAGTCGTACCCCGGCCTTTTTGGTATAGGAATCCCAGCTCATAGGTTGCTTTGCGGTGGCCTTGCTCGGCAGCTCGGGAGTACCAGAGCATCGCGCGCCTAAAGTCTTGTCGGACGCCGTTGCCGTTCGCGAAGGCTATAGCTAGAGCGTATTGAGATTTTGCATATCCCTTTGAAGCCGCAAGTCGATACCAGCCCGTGGCAACCATGTTGTCGCGGGATACGCCGAGGCCTTTTCGATAGGCATATCCAAGGGCATGCAATGCTTTCTTATAGCTTTGTTCGGCAGATTTCTTGAACCAGAAAACGGAACGCTTGTAGTCACGCTTTACGCCCTGTCCCTTACGATAACTGACACCAAGCCTATATTGAGATTTCTTGTGTCCCAGGGTGGCAGCCTTTTTGAACCAGTGCACTGCTTTTACATGATCTTGTTGGACCCCTCGGCCCTTTTGAAACGCCCGTGCCACCGAATATTGGGCGACGCTATTGCCTGTGTTTGCGGCCGCAAGCTTGTTCTGAAAATTTTTGCCAGATGACGCAGCAATTTGGTTGTCAAAATCGGCGTGTTGTTCGATCGCGTGACCAGGGAACGCAAGCGTTAAAGCAACGCCAACAACTATAAATCGGATATAGCTTCGCAAACTCTTAGCTTTCAATCTTTATAGAACTAACTGAGCCGATAGGTTAGCAGGTTTTTTAACACAAAATTTAGCTATGTGTCCCTACTGAATCTTTTGAAATTTCAAAACAATATGGTTAATAACCTACCGGTAATGGTTTAATGTTAAACCAGAAATACATTTCGATAGAGGCGGGAATAATGTCAGGCGCAAGGATATATAAGCCAGCTAAAACGGCGATGCAGTCCGGTAAAGCGAAAACCAAAAGTTGGGTATTTGAATTTGAACCCTCGAGTGCGAAACGACCGGATAGTCTCATGGGCTGGACGGGCAGTCAGGATATGAATGCTGATCAGGTACGTTTGCGATTCGCTGACAAGGAACAGGCGATAGCCTTTGCGGATAAATGTGGCATTGAATACCGAGTGCAGGAACCTACTGAAAAAGGCATAACGCCGAAAAGTTATGCTGAGAACTTTCACCCGGACCGTGTGCCGGGAAATTGGACCCATTAGCGGTCGGGAATCGCCGTCAGCTGAGTACGGCTTTGTCGAGGAAAAACAAAGCTGTAAGATAAGACCGCACGGAAATTAGCCCGTTTGCATTATCGACCATCTCGGATGAAACATTGTCTTTTCCGAGCAGTATTGTCATCACTGATTTTACAGTTGTAGCGTCAACTTTGAGGGCCTCTATGAAGGCTTTTGACTCCGGGGATGATGAGGAAACCTCTTCGACAGCCTGTAGAATAGAGTCTGTGGCGTCATTGAATTGGGTCAGGAAGGTTCTGATATGGGCGCCGTCTGGACCTGCGCCTTCATCTGCACGACCTTGGGCTGCATAGGCCAACATAAATTCATATGCTTCTTCGATCAGCTCGATGTTTTTTCTAATATCGGCGCTATTTGTCATTTTGATTGTCCTGTTGACCTACCGGTTTTCCGAAAATCATGGATTGTAGCAATGTGCGGTGTTCGGGCAGGAAAGCAAAGTAAATATGAAGAATGAAAAAAAAGATCAAAAGCATCGAGGCACCGCCATGTACGACGTAGACGATACCCCAGTTCCAATCTGTTAAAATTGACGGATCTCGTTTCCAGAATGGCGTATCGATTTTTGCCATCATGAGACCGCCAGTAACGAGCAGTGCCAGTATGATCGTACCCACTGACCAGTGATACAATTTTTGGTTCAGGTCATATTTCTGTTCTGGGGCCGATGACATCTTTATATCTGCGGCGGTCGGGAGCATTTCTTTTAAACCATGCACAAACAAGGCGCGGCATAAATGAAAAATGACCGCGGCAATCAATAACGTGCCCGAAATCCAATGTATCGGAATCCAGTCAAACTTAAGGCCGAGTATCGGTAGAAACGCAGTTCCCAGGAGGGTAATGACCAGAATGGCCATGATCCAGTGAAACAAGCGGTCTGACAGCTTGTGTCGAGGCTCTTCGGGCATCATCTTATTTGAAAAGCTCTATGGCGGGCTATCGGCGCAGCAGTCTGAACGCCTGATGCAGCAGGATGACAGTAAATGCTGCGGCTGCCGGGACCCAAAGGAGGTCCCATGACATGCCGAGCAGCATTTCCTGTCCCCAGACGTTTTTTGAAAACCGCAATAACTCCATTTCGTTAGGCGAGCGACCTTACAGCACGTGCGGCGAGGCTCCCCATGAGTGGGATTTTGAAATGGTTGTAGTTGAGCGCCTTAGCACCGCGGGCAGCCACGCGTTTAGCGAGCGTTTCCATCTCGGAACCGACTTTCTCGCCTTTCATCAGGCTTTCGACGTTGGTTAGACGTCGAGGTGTGCATTGCACGCCGCCGCAGGCCATCCGGACATCGGATACTTTTCCACCAGATACTTTCGCAACCATGGCAATATTGACCAAGGCGAAATCCCAGGCTTCTCGATCAGCAACTTTCTCAAAATATTGCTTTGCGCCGGCCCATTTTTTGGGAAGTCGGATCTCGGTGAGGATGTCGCCTTTTTCAAGAACGGTCATCCGCGTAATGTCGATTGCTGGTCCGATGAAGAACTTCTCCGCGGAAACAGTCCGTGTTTTTCCGTTTCTGGAAATGACCATTTCTGCTTCGAGGGCAACGAGGACAGGGCCTGTATCTGAGGGCGTCACGGCGACACACCGAACGGCATCGAACAAAGCATGTTCCCGGTTCATTGCTGTTGGTGTATTGGCGTAGCAGGTATTGCCGCCCGCACGATAACAGGGGAACCCATCTCGATAATAGGTGCAACGGGTATCCTGGGCAACATTGCCGCCCAAAGTTCCCGCATTTCGAATTTGTGGGCTCGCCACGCGTCCGGCTGCCTCAACCAAGAGAGGAAAGTTCTTTTTAAGTACGGAACTCTCTTCTATCTCCGACAAGGTTGAAAGGGCACCGATTGCAATATAGTCCCCTTTATCTGACACACCGTGCAGTTTCTTAAGCCCAGTAATGTCGATAACAGCGCTTGGTCGTTTGTGACGGTCCTTAAACCAGTCGAAGCTGTCCTTGCCACCGGCAATAATCCACGCTTCCTTACCATGTTTGTCGAGGAGCTTTGCAGCCTCCTCGATGCTGGCAGGCGCGAACAGGTCGAATGAGTGCATTACATCAGTCATTGGTCTGTTTCCTTTCCGCCAGTTACTGGCAATTGGTTTGTAAGGGTTTATGTGATTGCGGCTGTTTTGCTAACGCATTCACAATCATATCGGCGACCACCGGTACACGATTGAACAGATGACCACCCATGGCCTCCGAAACCGCACTGAGATAGGCCGAGGAAGCCGCTCCCTGGATTGGTTCACCGACACCCTTCGCCCCAACGGGGTTTTGAGGATCGTTAGCGCCTGTAACGGCATGTGAACCGAGTTTCGCTGGAACATCGAGGTAAGTCGGCGGTTTTGCCTGATACAGCCCCTTCGCATTGGGTCTGCCGTATTCAGGGTCATAAACATACCGTTCCATAGCCGCGAGCCCAAAGCCCATAACCGCAGAACCGCGGATCTGGGCGTCCAGTCCCTGGGGATGAAGAACCTGCCCCACGTCAGCGACGCCCATATAATCGAGCACCTCGACTTTCCCTGTTTCGGGATCAAGTTCGATCTCGATAAAGGCTGCTGCAAGGGCAGGGACGACGCCTTTCTTGGGTATCTTGTCCTTAGCCGCTGCAACGAGGCCAGTGCCGGTAATTTGCTTTGCGGCAAGTTTGGTCAGGCCTTTAAGGTCTTTGTCGAGTTCATGACCGTCATATTTACCGCCGAGTTTTATTGCTTGCTTGGCAGCTTGGGCGAAGGTAACCGATTTGCCGCCCTTCTTGGCGACGACCTTCTCGTTATCAAGTTTATAGTCGCCAGCTTTGCCGCCCATCATGTTAGCACCAATTTCAAGCAGTTTTTGCTTGGCGGCCATACCAGCGGCATAGTTTGTTCGGGTCATGGTAAATGATGTATTCGATCCGAACTGTCCGATAACAAATGGCATCGCTTTGAGAGTGCCGCCGCGTTCAATGACAACATTGTCCCAATTGTAACCAAGGACTTCGGCAGCAACACGTGAAGTCGAGGCATATGAGTAGGTTCCGAGGTTACCGACACCCGTATGGACATGGAGTTTTCCGTCCGGGGTAATCCGTACCATGCCATCCCAGCCATTATAACCAGCGGCATGATAAGCTTGCCCGATACCAACTGATCGAATTTTACCGTTGTCTTGCTTGCCAGATTTCTTGATTCGGTCTGCATATCCAAACTTCTTGGCGGCCTGTTCGAGACCTTCTTTGAGATACGCACTCGTAAGCGGGGCTTGCTTGGGCCCAATCTTACCACCTTGTCCGCCACCTGGGGTGTTTGCCAGTCGGAGATCAAGGCGGTCCATTTTCAGTTGACGGGCAGCATCATCGAGAAGTGGCTCAAGAATATTAGCAGTTTGGTTTTCACCAGGACCACGCTGTGCGCCTTTGGGCGGTGTGTTCGTTAGAACGGGGACACCTCTGAACCGCATTGCTTTCGGTTGCAGAATAACTGAAGACGCCATCCCGAAATTCTGGAAATCCCAGAATCCTGAGGTCGACCCATTATCTTGGACAACATAGCTATCCAAGGCAACGACTTTGCCTTTTCCGTCGAAACCGATTTTTACCCAACCTTGAAAACCGGCACGGGCAGAACCATTAAAGAACTCTTCCTCACGGCTAACCCGCATCATAACGGGGCGACCATTGAGTTTTTTCGACATCAAGGCCGGTAGCGCCATGATTGGGTAGGAATAGGCTTTGCCGCCGAAACCACCGCCGCAGTACTCAGAGACGAAGTTCAGTTTCGCGGGGCTGATCCCAATATATTTTGCGAGACTGGGCACCGCAAAGGATGACGATTGGGTGGAACCCCAAACCGTACATTTCCCGTTTTCCCAATATGCTGCTGCTGACCGTGGTTCCAATGCGTGATGGGCATTGGCAGCGCTGACGAAAGATTTTTCGACAACAACTTTTGCTTTTTTAAACCCGGCATCGATGTCGCCAAAGGACCAACCAAAGGCTTCTTTGCCCATTGGCATTTGGTCGTCACCGGCGAGAGCAAAATCTTTACCAGTCCATTTGATTTCTTGGAGCTTAATCTTACGACGGTTAGCAACGTTGCCGCCTTTGTTGGCGTTTGGACCACCTGGCTTGAGGCTATCCAGAGGGTCGATGCAAAAGGGAAGCGGTTTCAGATCAACCTTTACCGCTTCAATTGCATCTTCCGCTTGCTGCTCAGTTGTTGCCGCAATGGCCATGATAGGTTGACCGACAAATACCGGATAGCTGGTCAAAATAGCATGTCCAGCATCTTTGGGCTGTTTCACTTCAGAAGGGAGCAAAACACCGACAACGCCAGGCATTTTTTTTGCTTTGCTGACGTCGATTGATTTGACTTCGGCATGGGGCATGGGGGAGGGAAGCGTCTTAACAAACACCATACCGTCTGCACGAAAGTCTTCTGCGTATTTGGCCTTGCCGGTAACCTTTGCGTGGATGTCCGGTGGCGTGAAATCTTTACCAACTAATCTAAAAGCCATGATCAAGCCCTCCCTGAGGCGCGCATCACGCCTTTTAAGTAATGGTCGTACGCACCGCAGCGGCAAAGGTTGCCGGACAGCGCACGTCGTGCTTCATCTTCGGTTGGCTTTGGATTTTTCTTAAGAAGTCCAACTGCCGCGACGACCTGACCCGGAGTGCAGAATCCGCACTGTGGGCCCAGTTCATCGATAAAGGCTTGTTGTACGGGATGCAGTGTCCCGTCCGGGGCTGCGACGCCTTCAACAGTTGTGATCTTTTGGCCACGCGCTTGATGGGTAAGCGTCGAGCAGGAATAAATCGTCGTGTCATCTGCGAGAACTGTGCAGGCACCGCACTCTGCGCGGTTACAGCCGATTTTGGTACCGGTCAGCCCTAACTTGTAGCGCAAGGTGTGAGCAAGTGTTTCATTTGGCGCTACATCAACCCGGCGGTTCTTGCCGTTGATGTTGAGTGAAACCAGTCGTTCGACACCACGGACCGCAGCGCGTGCCTCAGATGAATTCCCTGCCCAAAGGTACGAAGCTGCGGAAACAGCAACACCCGAACAAACAACGCCGCGCAAAAATTCCCGTCGCGTTGAGCTTTGGGATTGCCATGTTTCTAACGGGAGATCCGGCATATTGCCCGCGACTTCTTGAGTCGCTGGGACCCATTCAAAATCATCTGCCGGATCCGGCGGATAATCGAATTGCTCCGATTCCGCTAAGTCTTCTTTCCAATTCTCGGACATGTTCATCCCCTAGGTTGAGCTGTGCTAACAACGGCAATTCGAAATTCTTGGAAAGAACGCTACTCTCATCTGTTACGATTCACCAATGACAATAATCACAGCTTGTGGATAACTATTTTAAGTTGATGGATATGACCCGCGAGACAGTGATGGAAACAAATCACTGGCTGTTCTAAGTATGGGGCGTGCGCGCCCGTAGCTCAGCTGGATAGAGCAGCGGACTTCTAATCCGCAGGTCGCAGGTTCGAGTCCTGCCGGGCGCGCCAATCCTGTATTCTTAATCTGTACTGATCAATTCTTATTATTGGACCAGTTGCAGCATCAGTGTTTGAGTGATGTCGACTTCTGAGTACGATGGTACATCGCCAAAATACAAATTGGTTAGGATGCGTAGATATGACTTCATTTGTTCTTATACATGGTGCATTCCAGGGCGGTTGGATTTGGAAACTTGTTGCGACACGGCTTAGGAAGGCCGGGCATACAGTGTATACCCCGACGCTCGATGGTTGTGGCGAGCGCGCGATACAGATCCGAACTGGCATTACGACTGAAACTCAGGCCGAAGAAGTTTCTCAGTTCTTATGGTCCGAGGATTTAAAAAATGTGGTTCTTGTCGGAGCGTCTGCCGGTGGGATGGTCATGGCGAAAACCGCTGAGCTAGCTCGAGATCGTGTCGACCGTTTGGTATTCTCAGATGCCTTAGCGTTGATGGATGGTGAATGTATTCGGGATATTACCAGTAGTCAGATGTCAGTCGAAAGTGACCTCGCGATTGGTCCGACGCGGGATGATCGGTTTAAGCGGTTTAGTGCGGAACTACCATCGGATATTGCGAATTGGGCAGCTGACCGTTCCACGGTGCACCCAATAGGATGTTTTTTGAACCCCGTCGTTCTAGAAAGTTTTTGGGAACAGGTTTGGGATGCTTCTGTAGTTTGGTGCAAACAAGCTGGTAAGCCAGGCGAACCCCATCAGCGTCGTTGTGCCGAAAAATTAGGGGCTAACTGGCACGAACTCGACACCGGTCATTTTCCGATGCTGACAATGCCGGATGAAATTACAAAGATTATTCTTGATGGATAATCACGGCCTTCATCTATGAAGATCACCCATATCGAACCAATCTTGATAGAGCTTCCATATGATCATGGGGCACCTAAACCATTTCTGCGTTCCGGAACGCCACGAACGATGATGGATGCGGTTTATCTCCGCGTTGATACGGACGAAGGGATTTCAGGTTGGGGCGAGGCCTTTGGCTTTGGTGCATGCCGGATAGCCCATGCGGCGGCGGAGATGGTTGTGGCACCGTTGGCCATTGGTCAGCAGGTAGATGATATCTCAACGATTATGGGGGACCTAAACCGAAAACTCCAGAGCATGGCTCTGAATGGGCCCGTGCGGTTCGCACTCTCGGCGCTGGATATCGCGCTGTGGGATATTGCTGGAAAGATTGCGAAACAACCGATTCACCGATTGTTAAATCCGAAAAGTAAGCGGACACAGCTTCCGGTCTATGCGAGTCTCATGCGCATTCAGGATGCTGAGTATGTAGCCAAGGTTTCAGCAGATGCAGCGGGACGAGGATATAGACACATCAAGCTTCATGAACGGACGCTGAAATGTGTTGCTGCTGCTCGCAATGCCATTGGGTCGGATGTTGCTTTGATGCTGGATACCAATTGTGCGTGGAGTGTCGATGAGGCGATCGATATGGGGCAGAAGATGGCGGATCAGAATTTATTCTGGCTCGAAGAACCGATCTCGCCACCGGATGACTATGATGGTTTGGCTCGGGTTCAGGTGGAAGGCGGTATTCCTGTTGCAGCAGGCGAAAATCTCGGGACCTTTCAGGATTTTCGTCGTTTGGTCGAAACGCCGTCGATTGAATACCTACAGCCAGACGTTACCAAATTCGGTGGCATAACCGAGATGTGGAAAGCAGTGACGTTTGCTGTTGAAAACAACTGTTGTCTCGAACCCCATTCGCCGCTTTATGGCCCGGGGCTAATTGCGACTCAACATATCGTTGCAGCGATGGAAGAGGAGGCTATGGTCGAGTTTTATTACTGTGACCTGGCTGCAAGCCCAATGGGAGAAGGAATTTATGCCAAAGATGGGCTTATGACTGTGCCCGGCGGTCCGGGCCTTGGTGTTGAACCAAATGTCGATATCATTGAAAAATATCGAGTAGCATAACGCTTCGGCGGTGAGAGACAGAGCTTTACAAGGCTTACAGGGACGCAGTACAACCCGGCACCGCGCTAAAAATTACCGGATGAATCGAATTTTCAACTAGTATTGTTCGGCGCACAATCCGGTAACCCGAAAGAAACCCATGACTGTATTTGAAGGTGTCGTTCCGGCGCTTAACGAGGCGTTGAGCAAGCGCGGCTATAGCGAGTTAACGCCGGTTCAAACGGCTGTTATTGCCGAGGAGCTTAAGGACTCAGATCTTTTGGTTTCGGCGCAAACCGGTTCCGGTAAGACGGTTGCCTTTGGTCTCAATATGGCTCCGACACTATTGGATGGGGCCGAGAAATTTGACTATTCACCGGTGCCTTTGGCATTGGTTGTCGCGCCAACACGAGAGCTCGCGTTGCAAGTTAAGACCGAACTTGAGTGGCTTTATGCAAAAACTGGCGCTCAGGTTGTAACCTGTGTCGGTGGCATGGATATGAGAACTGAACGGCGGGCTCTACAACGCGGTGCGCATATTGTTGTCGGGACCCCTGGAAGATTGCGAGATCACATCGAACGAGGAAGTCTGGACACGACTGGTTTTAAGGTTGTTGTTCTCGATGAAGCTGATGAAATGTTGGATCTCGGCTTCCGCGAGGATCTAGAATACATCCTCGGTGCAGCCCCTGGGGATCGCCGAACGTTGATGTTTTCGGCAACGGTCCCGCCAACGATTGGCAAGCTGGCGAAGCGGTATCAGCGTGATGCGGTTCGAGTAAAGACAACATCCGAAAAAGAACAGCATGGTGATATTGAATATCGCGCGCTGACGATTGCGCCCAATGATCGTGAAAACGCGATTATCAATATTCTACGGTATTACGAACCCAAGAACGCGCTGGTGTTTTGTGGCACCCGGATGATGGTCAACCATATGACCAGTCGCTTCACCAATCGGGGCATCTCCGTGGTTGCCTTGTCCGGCGAATTAAACCAGAGCCAACGTACTCACGCATTGCAGGCGATGAGAGATGGACGGGCGCAAGTTTGTATCGCGACCGATGTCGCAGCGCGTGGCATTGACTTACCGAATTTGGAATTGGTGATCCACGCCGATTTGCCGAAGAATAAGGAATCTCTGTTGCATCGCAGTGGCCGCACGGGTCGGGCTGGGCGCAAAGGTATTTGCGCGCTCATGGTGCCTCATAATGCGCGCCGGCGGACGGAGAGGCTTTTACAGTTCGCGAATGTGAAAGCGAGTTGGGCCAAACCACCATCAATTGATGAGATTTTGGAAAAGGACCGGAATCGAATTCATGAGAGTCCAATGCTGAGTGAAGCGCTTACGGAAGATGAGCAAACATTTGCGGCTGAACTCGTGGATCGTCATGGCGCTGAGCAGGCGGCAGCGGCTTTTTTGCGCTTGTATCGTGCTGGGCGCTCAGCGCCTGAAGAACTGTTGGATACGGGGCCTCCGGAGCGAGAAACGCGAGAAAAGAATGTCCGGGAGGATTTCAAAGACAGTGTCTGGTTTCGGTTATCGGTCGGACGGGAGCAGAATGCTGAGCCACGGTGGCTTTTACCGATGTTGTGTCGTGGTGGAAATCTCACCAAGAGTGATATTGGCGCAATACGTATTCAACCAGAGGAGACCTTCGTTGAACTGAAGGCGGACTGTGTGGATCGTTTTGTCGAAGCAATTGGTCCAGCAGGTATGGTTGAAGAGACGACATCTGCAACGCGCGCCGACGGCCCGCCCAAAGGTGAACGTGGGCCGCCACGGGGCCGGCCTCGCGACGGAAATAGATCAGAGCGTAAACCACGGGCTCCTTCATCGCGCAGCAAACGATACGAAAAATATGACGGTAAGAACGAAAACTCTTTCAAGTCTAGAGAGCAGCGTCGTTCAAACCCCGATGCTGAGCAGCGTTACAAACCCAAAGAAGACCGAGCCGAACGGCAGGAGCGACCTTCTTTTCGCGATCGAAAACAGAATAGAGATGGCGATAATAACAAACAGCGGCCTCAGACGAAAAAGCGCGACCAAAGTTGGGATCGAAAGGATCCTAAAGCGCGCAATCCCGTAAAACGGAGCTGGACGACAACGCATGGTAAACCGATAACGGAATCGGCCGATGAGGTTTATGCACGGCGCAATGCTAAATCTGACGCGCCAAAACATGATCAGCAGGATGGCGCCGAATTAGCTCGAACCGCTGATCGAAAGAAGAAGAAAAAGAAAGTAAACAAGAATAAGGGTAAGAAACGCCTCAAGGTTGCTGGTGGTGGTAAGCCGGGTCAAAAGTTTGGCCACAAACCATCGGGGACCCCTAGCAATGGGTTTGGCGCGAGAAAACGCCGGCCCGCAAAACAAGTTGAAAGCTGAAAACTTTAGTTATTCATCTTCGCTATAGATCTTGTTGGCCCCCGTTAGCGCTGCAGAGCGTTTTACATGGACGACAAGAGCCCCCATTAGCACCGTTGCAATCACGCCAATTAGATAAAAGCTGGTTTCAATGCCGACTAGTTCTGCCAGCCCCCCCATAATGACGGGGGAAGCGATGGATGAAATTCGATTGCAGGTTCCTCGCATTCCAGCTGCTTTGCCACGAGCTTCAGGGCCAACAGCTCTGAGGACTGTAGAAATGATTATTGGCTGGGTGGCGCCATTGGCAGCGCCGCGAACGGCTGAGGCGACGACAAGCAACCAGAATAACCCGATCGCCGGTGTTACTGCGACGGAGAGTATACCGGCCAAAACGGTTGTCATCACAAACCAGAATGGTTTGAATCGTCGAGCCATCCAATGCGCGGACAACGCACCACCCAAAGCGGCGAAAGATGCTGCTGTTAGCAAAGATCCTATTTGAGTTCCCGTGAAACCCTGTTCACCAAGATAGACAACATAGAAGCTGCTCTGCACCGATGATCCAACATGGGACAACATACTTACCATGACGATTAGCGCGATTGCGGGGATTCCCAGCATCCTGAAGGCATCGACGTAATCAACCATGCGCGGCATGACATCACGAACTCGAACGCGTGTTTCTTTTGGGGTCTTTGCCGCGATTGGGTCCTGCTCATGCCGTGGGAGCATCAGCGCACAAATCAGGAAGCCAAGCCCCCAAACACTAAGTCCAACAAAAGCCCATGTTGAACCATAAATATCCCATACCCAACCAATGGCTGGCGGTACGAAAAGGGGACCAAATCGACAGGTGAAGCTCAATCTCGCGGTATAGACTGTACTACCCCGCATATGATGACCAATCAGAGTTTGTGCGCCCAGCCAACCCATTGAGTCAGACAAACCGGCGATCATTTGTAAAACGAGGACTGCCCCAATCCATGGCATCATTGGGAACAGTAAGGGTGTTATGATTCCGACGATGCCAAAGAACACCATGACTCGACGACCACCAAGGCGATCCATCAGTGCGCCACCGTGAATGGAGAGAAAGAGTGGCAGAAAGTGTCTCGCTCCGAGAACAACGCCGATTAGAAAGGGGGATGATTCAATCGTGGCGACCCATAGGGGCACTACCACGGATGCCAGATAAAACATTGTCGTGCTGGACAGACCAATGCCGTAAACCGCCGCTTGTAAATGCCAGGGAACGGGTGGCGGGTTTGTCGTCGTCAATTGACTGCCGCCTCCTTTTAAGCGCTAAAATCTCAAATGATATCCTTATTGTAGATCATTTGAAGGTTGAGCGCTCCCTGCGACAGCAGCGGACAAGAAGGCATGGCGCCGCTACTCCAGTGGCTTTAAATCTCCCAGCATTGTCGGGATGAGCTCGCTCACCGTTGGATGGATATGAACAGCACGCTGGATCACCGTGTAGGGCGCGCCAGCATACATAATATCAAGCAGGGAATGGATGACCTCATCACCACCAATGCCGAGAATATTGGCTCCTAGAATGCGTTTCGTGTCGGCATCTATTAGAACTTTCATAAACCCCTGCGTTTCGCCACGTTCCCTGGCGCGACCGATACGCGCCATCATCATTTTACCGATTAGGACATTCTTGCCAGACTCACGTGCCTGAGTTTCGGTCATACCGACACGGCCCAGGGGTGGATCTATGAAGAGGCCGTAATTGGTGATGCGGTCGGAAACCTTGCGGGGATCATTGTCGAACATATTCGCTGCGAGAATTTCGTAATCATTGTATGACGTATGGGTAAACGCACCACGGCCGTTGACGTCACCTATTGCCCAGATGCCAGTGACATTGGTTTGCAACGTATCATCTACAGTGATGTAGCCACGTTCATCGGTTTCGACGCCGGCCTTATCAAGACCGAGATCGTCTGTATTCGGCTTGCGCCCTACGGCTAACAAAATATGGCTGCCGATGATCTTTTCAGCACCATCATCGCAATCTGCATTCAAAACGATATTGCCATCCTGGTTTTCGAGGCTGATGCAGCTGGCGTTTGTGCGAATTTCAACGCCTTCGTTTTCGAGAATTTCTCTGACGGTATCTGAAACATCTTCGTCTTCACGCCCTATGAGGCGCGGCCCCATTTCAACGACGGTAACGCGGCTGCCGAAGCGTCGATACATCTGGGCAAACTCAAGACCAATGTAGCTGCCACCGATGATGATGAGATGTTCGGGTAGAAAATCGACTTCCATCATGTTCGTATTAGTGAAGTAGTCGACATCTTCGATTCCGGGGATTGGCGGCACGGTTGCGCGGCCGCCGACATTGAGAATGATCTTGTCTGCTTCCAACGCCTGACCATTGACGCTGACGGTATTGGCGCTTTCCAGACGACCATGGCCCTCAAACACGGTGAGATTGTCCATGTTCTTCATCCAGTTGGTTACGCCGTCATTCGATTGTTTAACGATACCGTCTTTGCGCGCTTTGACTTTTTCCATATCGACTTTGATGTCGCCATCAATAGAGACACCAAAGTCATCACCGCGCTTTGCCATATAAGCTGCGCGCGCACTGGCCACGAGGGCCTTGGTCGGGATACAGCCAACGTTGACGCAGGTGCCGCCAAATAGTTTGCGTTCGATTATGGCGACTTTTAGGCCTTCACCGGTCATGCGTTGTGCCATAGACGGTCCAGCCTGGCCGGTACCGATGATGATTGCGTCAAATTTCTGGGACATTTGTTTTTCCTTTGTTTGGCTTTAGTCTGAAGCTTAACAGCTCATATAGGGCCTTTTGCGAAGGAAGTCATGAGCATCACAGTTATAACAAAACGTCATCAATGACAGGGAGCTAGACCATGTACGGACATCGCGCGCGAATTGGCTACACATCGCCGCCGGCAGCAACGGAAGTGTTTCCTTACGAGTTTTACAAGATTGTTCCCGATGGTGTGACTCTGGTGGTGAATACGTTGCCGCTGGTTGATCGCAATAGTGATGAAGTAGATCGAGCCTATGAGGTTAGTTTGAATGCAGCGCACGCCATGGCGCGGGCAGGGGTTGATTTGTTCTGTTTTGGCGGCGTACCGATCAATGTTTCGCAGGGATTTGGTAACTCGGATAATATGGCGGCTGCGACTGAGAAAGAGATCGGTATCCCATGTATCACCAGCTTTGGAGCGCAGCGCGAAGCCCATCAGGCTCTCGAGTCAAACAATGTCGGAATCATCTATCCCTACGACGATAGCCATTATGACCGCCACGCTAAATATATCAGCGAGATGGGAAAGAACCCGGTCGGGTATGGCTGTCTCTATACGACCTTTATCAAGTTAGGACAGGTTGATGATAAAGAGGTCTTTGAAGCAGCGCAGAAAATTGTGAAGGAACACCCGGAGACCGATACCATTCATATTTTCTGTCCGCACTTTGCGACAGCGGAGGTGATTGAACCAATTGAACAAGAGCTTGGTGTAACGGTGGTGTCTGCCCTTGGTGCAATTGTCTGGAATGCATTACGCAAAACAGGGGTGAATGATTCAATTTCAGGGTACGGACGATTGTTCCGGGATTTTTAGGTTTTAGATATCCGGGATTCCCGCCAGGCGATGTAATAGGTGCTGGCAAAAATTACCATGGCACCCACCCAAGTCCAGACATTGGTTGGTTCTGCGAAAAAGAACCATCCCCAAGCAACTGCCATCGGCAGACGCAGGAAATCAAACGGCATGACGGCGCTGGCGTCAGCTGATCCAAAGGATCGGGCCTGACAAAAATGCGCGAATGAGCCGGTTAGTCCCACACCAATAAGAATAAGGAGATCTGGCAAATTGGGCATCTTGCCAATAATCAGGGTCGGGACCAATGCGAACGGCACGATCATGACATTCATGTAGAGTACAATGAGAGAGGCTGAGTCCGTCCGGGTTAAAATTTTCATGCTGAGCCAGGAACCCGCATAAAAAACAGCAGATAACAGCATGGCGAGCACTGGTAGAGAAATTTCCGCATAGCCAGGGCGGATAATGATCAGTGTTCCGATAAAGCCGCAAATCGTTGCGATCCAGCGGGGGGGCATCAACCGTTTCGCGTAAGATCAAGGCTGCCCCAACAGTGGCAAACAATGGAATAACAAAAGTGAACGCAGTGCCTTCTGACATCGAGACGTGGGCGACGCCATAATAGAAAAAGAACATCGCCGCCAAGGCAAAGACAGTTCGCGATACGTGCATCGGGAAATGCTGTGTTCGCAGTCCGGATAGTCCTTGGCGGGTCAAGATGGGAATGACGAACACGAGCCCCGCAAGAGCTCGAAAAAATACGACCTCAATCGAAGGGTAGCGTCCTTCAAGATAACGGACAAAGAACAGCATTGTCGTGAAGGACAATGCAGCTACGACCATCCAAAAAGCGCCGCGCTGGATTGCACGACGCCTGTTGGTTGTTAGGTCTTGTGTAGAGGTTTTACTGTCAGTCAATCGTCGTAGAAATAAAGGGTACGTATTTCGATGCTCTGTCTTCGTTGAGCGTTAGGTGGAATGTGTGGCGGTTGGAATGACCCATGGCAAGTCCATTTCGCGGTGCCATCTTCAAGAGAGTCAAAGCACTTCAAAAGCACAACTTCATCGCGGGTCATTTTGGGGAAGTAATACCAGCGCTGATCGGGGTTGTGGGTAAGGTGGAGTACGCCGCCAAGACGATCTTGATAGCGCCGTTCGGCGACAAGCAGATCTTCTTCACGCAAAGTGTCCCAACCGCAAACTGCTAATGGTGCGGTTTCAACGGGGCCAATCAGCGGACGCCAGATGTTCATTGAACCATATCGTTTGCCGAGTTTGGCCTCGGCTTCATCTGCTGGCAGTAAGTCGCGTACCCGTTGCGGTGCGGAATTGCGCGTGAAGTCGTTGTACATATTTTTAACGGGATTTCGGACTTTCCGAGTCTGCGCCATGTCGCTGTCATCGACCCTGATGGTGTGATCGAAAACAATCACTTCACTACAACCGGTTTCCCGTTTCACGATCTCTTCCATTTCCGGGTAGTAGACCGATTTGACATGATCATCATCGAAGAAGTCAGTAACCGCCGTATCGAAATCACGCAGGATGAAGCCGTGTTTATCGAGATCAAGCTGATCGGCAATAGGGCGGCCATCGTAAATTGTAATCTCGTGGTCTTCATATTTACCTGTGCGCGTGTCAGAGCCTTGTCCTGGCTCCTTCACCATGGAAACAGGGGTTTGGCCATCATTGATGCTGAACTGAACGGTTGCGCGGACAGTATTCTCGTTATCTTCAAGGACGGTTGCCATGGTTTTTCCTTCCGAAGGAAGCAGTGTTGTGGGGCCAGGATACAGAAATAGGGTAGGGCTCGTCCATGGCAATAGATGAAAGCTATTTTGTAACCCATTCTTCGCGGAGGATGGCGTACCAGGCATCATCGACGAGTTGGCCTTTTTGCATGCGGTTTTGACGCAATACGCCTTCCTGTTTCATATCCAATTTTTCGGCAACCCTGATCGAAGCAACATTCCGTGTATCAATCGCAGCATAAATTCGGTTTAGCGTCTCGTCGTTATTGAAAACGGTGTCGATCGCGACGTTGCAAGCCTCAGTCATCAGGCCTCGGTTCCAGAACTCAGATGAAAGGCTGTAGGCTATTTCAGCTGAGAGGCTCTGCCTGTGCCAGGCAAATCCAACGTCACCAATCATTTGATTATTAAGTTCCAGACACCAGACTTTTTGATCGGGGCGTGATAGCGCAACCCGATCCGCGAGGAATTCTCTGGCATTTTCACGGGTGTAAGGAAAAGGGGGCCGCGTATAGCGCGACCATTCCTCATCGACAGCATAATTCATCAAATCATCTATATCGCCCCAGCGGTAAGGGCGTAAAAGCAGGCGTTCAGTGCGGATTCTCTTAGGAAACGCCTCAGTCATGTCTTCATATCTAATGTGCAGCCGCCATGACGTCAGCTGCTTTATCAAAGTCGAACGGTTCCGGCTCGATATCGCCATTATAGATCGCTTCGATACGTTCTTCGCTTAAGGGGAAGCTAAACTCCGCATTGCGCATTTTAATGCGCGCCCTGAGCTGTTTTACGACGAGATCGGTCATTAAGGCATAATCTTCAGCGGACATTTCTTCATTTTCAAGCCCGACGATACCGCCAAGCATATGTCCGAATTCGTCTTCGTAGATAACCCGACAGGCTTCCGCGATAAGGTCGTCATTACCGCCACGGCCTTTCAGTCGCATACCTTCCCTGAATAAGGTGCAATAGCCGCCTTCTGTGAAATGGCTGGCACGTATCCCAATCTCGCCATGGGCATGATTTTGCTCGATGCGCATATCCGTGAGGTATTTATCTTCATCCCATATTTGCAACGCGTGAGGGTCGAGCGGTGGTGTGTTTTCATCCCGAATGGCGTCATAGATATCGGCAAACAGACAGTAATGGGTGAACTCGTCCTGAATGGTCTCGATCAAATCTGCGACGTGATGGCGGCTGACATCGCGATCGATCTTGGGAAAGGATTCGATGATTTCAGTGAGCGGGCCCAGGAAAATTCCCAGGTCCTTATGCTCACCTAGGCCTTTTCCGTTGAATTCCTTGAAACACTGTCGACGCAGCCACAACAAGTCTGTCTCCAAGCTGCGGATCGGGGAATCCCAAAAAGTCCGAACAACCTCCGCTTCGCCAGCCCACAACGGTGCGGAGATTTTGATTAGTTCTTGAAGATTATCGTTGAGACTCATCGAACATCCTTTGTCAGAATTGGTTTTTCCTATTGATACCGGTTGAACTTGAATTTGTCATTACGGGGATGTGGCGGGAACCGTACTTGCCGGATATAGTGATGTTAGAAAACAAGGCTTTGATTGGAGACAGGTTATGGATAGTGGTGTCGAAACACCTCGTGAACTATCGGTAAAGGAAGTCACAGCGGATACGGATACGCGTGATATTCTGGAACGCGCTCGCCAAATGGGGGCTGAGCGCAATTTCGACGATAAATTTATTGTCGATATCGACTCGCACCATGTCGAGACCGAGAGCTGGGGCGAAATGGCCGAATATATTGAGGATGAGGTCCTCAAATTTCAGGCCATCGATCATATCCAAAACCGGACAGGTTCACCGCCTTATGGACTCAATGGTGACCTGGCACTGCGCTATCAGGATGTTGGCGGCAGAGTGATCCACCAAGGCAAGCGTGGCGAGGCTGTCGAAGATAAATCTGTCCATCGCGATGTTGTTCTCGCGCAGCGTGCTTACGAGACGATGGGCATCGATTACACGGTTGTTTTCCCGACACAGCTGCTCAATCTTGGAACCCATCCGCAATATCACATGGAAGGGGTCCTCGCGACGGCCTATAACCGGTGGTTTGCCGAGCGGATATTAAAAGACGACCCCAAACTTGGCGCGATGATTTATCTGCCGTTTGGTGATGCTGAGCTATCATACAAGACCGTGGAAGAGTTTGCAGACAATGACAGCGTGATCGGCTTTATGATTACGTCTGTGCGTCACAAACCAGTTCATCACAATCGTTATATGAAACTTTATGGTCTGCTGCAGGAAGTGGGCAAACCGCTTGGCTTCCATGCCGGATATTACTGGGCGGATGAGTGGACCAAGCAGATCAATCAGTTTGGGGCAATGCACGCGCTGAGCTTTGTGTGGTGCAATGTCGTACACATGACCAACTGGGTGTGGAACGGCGTGCCGGAGAAATTTCCCGATCTGAAAACGATCTGGATTGAATCTGGTTTGGCTTGGGTGCCGTGGCTGATGCAACGGCTCGATCACACCTATCTCATGCGTCAGTCGGAAGCGCCATTGCTGAAGAAACTGCCCAGCGAATATATGAAGGAAATGTTCTATACCAGCCAACCGTTGGAAACGGATCATCCACGCGCATTGGCCAGTACCTTTGAGATGATCGATGCACCGAATTCGTTGCTTTATGCATCGGATTGGCCGCATTGGGATTTCGATACGCCGAGCGTTATCTGGGACATGCCGGGTCTGAGCGAGGAAGATAAGCTCAAGATTCTCGGCTTAAATGCTGCGAAGCTGTTTAATCTGGAAGTTCCAAAAGGGATGCAAGGCGCGCCTAAATAGCGGCTCCTAGCTTAGTAGATTTTCAAAGGTTGCCATTGCCCGTGAGACATATTGCTCCCAGGTAAATCCGTCCTGCACGCTTGCGATCGCTGCACCTGACATCTGATTTCTGAGCGTTGCGTCGCCGATGAGTTTTTGCAGCGCATCGGTTAAGGCTTCAACGGAGTCATTTGCAATTATTAAGCCGTTTCGACCATCCTGAATAATGTCGGCAGCGCCGGCGGCCTCTGTCGTAATTATAGGGCATCCGCTCGTAAGGGCTTGTAAATTTACGAGCGGGAACCCTTCCTCAAGTGATGGCAGACAGAAAATATCAGTATTCTTATAAATAGCCGGAAGCGCATTGCCAGCTACGGGGCCATTGATGACGACGCCGTCGGTGGGAGAATCGCGTAAATAGCTTTCAAAGCCGGGCTCGATAGGACCAACCAGGTGTAGCTCTGCATTATCTTTGTGCGTTTCGAATGCTTTCAAAAGATTGGGAATTCCCTTACGGACGCCGACCTGTCCGACGAAGAGAATTTTCGGAATGTCGCGCGCTGTACGTTTTTCTGATGAGGTGAACCGCGTCAGGTCGACACCATAATTATTGATGATGAGCTTATCAGTGGAGACACCCCGGTCCGTGAACGTTTTAGCGGCAAACTGCGAAGGGACCGCAATTGCATCCGCCAAGTCGTATTCTGCTAATTCTCTTTCGATTACTTCCACGGATGTTTCAGCCGGCTTCATGCCCAGCGCTTGATAGGCGGTCTTTAGAACTTCCGTTTGATGCTCGATGTGGCTCGATCCACGTTCTATGATGACCTTCAAACCGGCCGCGTGGGCCACTGGTATGGCTTCCAGTGACGCATTGCTCCAGCCAACGAAGATATCCGCATCAGCCATATCGGTCCTGGCTGCGAATTTACCGAAACTCTTGCCGACGAATGCATCTGGTTTACTGCCAAGGCGGGCTTTGTTGGAAAGCCTTTTTACCAACTCTATCCAAACCGCGCTCCTGACGGGCATATCTGCTCCTGTGACCTTACGGACTGCCCAAACTGGATAGGGCGTCAGTAGTTGGTGTAAGGCGCTGTGGTCATGGAGACCTTTTGCCAGCTCGAAGGCATGAAAACGGCCGTGCGTGGAAACCATAACCTTCATAAATTTGTGCCGTGCTGTTCAACGATTTTAGTGAACAAGGTAGCGAGCATGTCCGCTTGATGCTGGCTGGAAAACTGTTGAAGGTCATTAAAATTGAGGGTTGCGGAGGTGTTTTTGGAAAATGAATGTTCAAGTGCTTGATGAACCTCGGCTTCGGTTGTGCAGGGAAAGAATTCTCCTTTTAGGTCATTGGCGATCATAACGGATTCATCTGTTTCGCCTGGATAGGCCAGAATAGGCCGGTTTGCTGCCAGTAATTCCAATAGTTTGTGATGAATTAAGTTTGGTGGGTTGCGGACATATACGTTGAGTTTGGCGCAACGCTGTCGTTGCCATAGATCGTTCGGCGCGAGGTTGCCAAGTTTTTGAATATTTAGGTCAATTTCGAGGGCTTGTATCGCTCGATCAAATATCTCCGTGTCGCCACCGGCGTAGACGATTTTCTGGTCTGGCGACGCCTTGGGCCAGCTTGCAATCGCTTGTAGTATTTTCGCGAGAACATCAACTTGGTATAGGCTTCCCGTTATTAAAATTTCCTCGCGAATTTTTTGCTCCTTAGCTGTTTTACTCGCCGTAACCATGAGAGAGGGGGAAATACCGTTATAAATTGATTTGAATTCTTGCCCTGGAGTACTCGGATAGGTCTCGGCATGCGCCTGAGAAAGCACGGTAAAAGCAGCAGCGTCCGTAAATCGGTGTGCCATCGCCTTTTTGAGTCCATAGGGTAGAAAGGCCTGCCAATTGTCTTTGATATCTGCGACCCAAGGACAGTGGGCCGTGTCGGCGAGCGTTTGACCCATCACCCAACAGCTCGTATTGCCAAATATTGCCCAAACGATGTCCGGCTTGAACTCTGATGCAATGATCGGCAAAAGCGCCGAACTAGGGCCTATCCAATCATGATAGATATTTCCTCTGGTCAGGTAATTATAGCCAATGATCATTTGCCTCAGGGGAGCGGGGACCTTACCGGTTCGAACAGATGGTAGTAGAGATCCATCTTTAAAACCGCCGACGATGTGACAATACTTTGTCCAATCGTGGTCCTCGAATTTTTGAGCAAGTGTTGTTTGGTCATCTCCTTCCCCTAAACCGGGCAGCGGTGGTGTTATAAGGACGACCTGATGTCCGGCCTTAGTTAGAATTTCTGCGAAAGTTGTTCCACGGAAAGCGCAGACATGATGTCGATCTGGGTGGCAGGCATTGACGATTGTGATCCGCATTGATCAGGCGAAGACCTCAATGGGTTGAATTGCCTTCGCGCGGTCCACAAATTTCGTTAGCCAGGCTTCTGAAATCACAGGGCGCCAAAGTGTCCAGGCGAGGTGACTTTCTCCCGCATTAAAGCGATCAAGACATTTTTGCCACCAACCAACATTCCAGTAACTTCTTTCCTGGAACCTCCTGTCGGAAATAGTGTCATTTGCAAGTTGTTGAAGGCCTTGCGAAAACCAATGTTCCTGCGGCGGAAGAAAACCTTGTTTGTTCCAGCGTATGCGAATTTCTTCAGGTAGGATCTTGGTCATCGCACGCCGCAGAATTCGCTTTGTTTGCGCGTCTCCCATCAATGTTTGAGGTTTCAGGTTTAGGGCAAACTCTGCGATCCGATGGTCGCAGAATGGCAGGCGAACCTCTCTGGAATGTGCCATGGAATTTCGGTCGCCATAACGCAGCAGGGTCGGCAAGTGTGCTTTGAAGCTATCCTGATATAATTTTTCGGATAAGGCATTAAAGCCCTTTGAGGGATGCTCTGATCCAGGTGTCTTGACAAGCGGTAGAGCGTCTTTTGCAAGTCCAAACAATGTATCACTACCGAATTTTAAAATCTGGGCCGCATACCACCTCAGGACTGTAGGTGCGTAGTCCTTAAGCTTTGACTTGGCGCCGTTTAAGGCGAGGGGATATCGTTTTTCAATGGCCTCGGTTTCTTTTGATATCTTCGCGCCATCCTGCTTACTGAACGTTTGCAGATAGTAGTTGAAGTACTGCTCATATCCGCCCAGCAATTCGTCAGCACCTTGACCGTCAAGAAGCACGGTAATGTTTTGCTCTTTGGCCTTTTTAAAAACGCTCCATTGAGCGAACTGACTTGTACTGCCAACTGGGAGCTCGTTATCCCATATAAACTGGTCAAGATTTTCGATGAAACCTGATGTTGTCGGTTCGGTAAGATGACTTACGACACCCGTATGATCGATAACTTTTTGGGCAAACGGAAGCTCATCTTGTGCGGTGCCGGGGAAATGTCCGGTAAAGGTATGGTAGGGGTGATCGTTTCCGTGCATTTGCTTCGACAGGCAAACAATAGAACTCGAATCCAGCCCGCCGGAGAGGCACGACCCCACGGGGACATCACTGCGCAACCGTAGCTTAATCGAGTCCGCGAGTAAGGCCCTGAAATGGGCGATAGCATCGTCATCCTCGATATCTTCGTATTCCTGATTTGGCGAGATGTCCCAATAACGGGAGATCGTAATACCAAGGTTTGCGACCTCAATTACTGCCATTTCCCCAGGAAGGAGCTGCTCAATTCCTGCAAAGATTGTCCCTCGTTCGTCATCAAGCCCTTCCCGAGGTGATATTAGGAAGCGGAGATGAAGACCTTCATTCTGTTCAGCGTTGACACATCGAAGAGGTAAAAGAGCTTTGTATTCTGAGGCAAAGGCGATCATCTCCGGAGTGCGGGCGAACAAAAATGGTTTTTCACCAAATCGATCACGGGCACAAAATACTGTGTTATTCCGCTGGTCGTAGATGGCAAACGCAAACATCCCATTGAACAGAGAAAGGCAATTGGTTCCCCATTGCATATAGGCGGCGAGCAAGACTTCTGTGTCGCTGTGTGTCTTTAACTGGATACCCTCAGCCGCGAGCTGCTGAGCGATTTCCAGATAGTTATATATTTCGCCGTTGAAGGTTATGATGGCGTTGCCGGAACTATCGCTCATGGGCTGAGCGCCAGCCTCTGTCGGATCGATAATGGCGAGGCGACGATGACCCAGTGCGACGGTGCCGTTTGCGTTTCGCCATTCTCCAAAACCATCTGGGCCGCGATGTTCCATTAGCGTAGTCATCGCTGACACGGCGTCGGAATGTATTTCCCGTCTACCAATGATCCCGGCTATGCCGCACATGTTTTACTCGATTCCAAAATTAAGGGGCTCCATGTGATAACTCTATTGTTGCCCCCAGTACTTGCGAATTGGTGATTCATTTTATCATCTAATACTGTTATTCATCGCACCCTGCGAGTCGTTGCAACGCTCCTCATTTAGTCTGATTTTAGTATGACCGACCTTTCGTCTCTTTCTATGCTCTTTATTGGAGACCTTAACGACTACTCAAAAGGCTATTCGCGGCTTTGTGCTGCCCGTGACCTTGGTGTGCCCGTTGAAGCAATATCTTCAATTCCTGTACAAAGCGGTGATACTGGCTATGCGGAAATAACCAATTTTTTCAAATTAGCTTGGAAGCTGGGATTTCATCTCGACCTTGAGAAAATCAACAAACGGGTTGTCGAGAAAGCGCGAGAGATGAGTCCGGATATTATATGGATTGAAAAAGGTAATATGGTTTGGCCGGGCACGTTGCGGAGATTGCGCAAGCTATGCCCGAACGCTCGGCTGGTGTCTTATAGCGATGACGACATGTTTAATTCTCTCAACAGGACTTGGGCCTATCGGTTGGGGGTAAAACATTACGATACGGTTTTCACGACTAAGTCCTATAACGCGAACCCGAACGAGCTCCCATCTTTTGGAGCGCATCATGTCGTCATGGTTGATAAGGCGTATGATCCGGCACATCACATGCCTGTGGAGCTTACATCTGAAGAACATGAATGGTTGGATGATGACGTGGGGTTTATTGGCAGTTTTGAACAGCCACGTGCAGATGACATGTTGTATCTCGCCCAGCAGGGCATTCGAGTTCGTGTTTGGGGAAATGGCTGGGAGTCATTTGATCCAAAAGAACCGAACTTGATCGTCGAACGACGTGCATTGGTGAATACGAATAATAATCCGCTTTATTCAAAAGGCATCTGTTCCACGAAGATCAATCTTGCTTTTTTGAGGAAAGCAAATCGAGATTTGCAGACGGACCGTACTATTGAAATACCGGCATGCGGCGCCTTTATGATGGCAGAATATTCTGATGAACATGCTGCGTTGTTTGAAGAAGATAAGGAGGCTGTTTATTTCCGGTCTCGTACTGAGCTGGTCGAAAAAATACGCTATTATCTTGAGCAAGATGCGACACGAGAGACAATTTCTGGTGCTGGACGAGCGCGTTGTTTGGCCGATGATTATAGTCAAGCAGGACGGATGAAGTTTATGCTTGAAAATCTTTTTAATGCCAAAAATTAAAGGCAGCGAAGAATTACCTATCTAATGTGGAGAGCGTAGTTGAACCAGGATACAGCTGAAATTCTTGTCTGCCCCAAATGCGACGGTGACAAGTCACTGGATTTGTCCGTCGATGAGAAATTGGAGAACCGAGATGTAATTACTGGGGCATTGACCTGTACGGGGTGCCAGGCTGTTTTTCCGATATCCAATGGTGTTGCCCGTTTTGTCGAAGCTGATGACGATTATTGTGACAACTTTGGATTTCAGTGGATGAAGTGGAAAGACATTCAGGTTGACCGGCTCGCGGGTCATACACTTTCAGAAACTCGATTTTTGAATGACAGTGGTTGGTCACCAGAGTGGATTGAGAACAAATTGATTCTCGATGGTGGTTGCGGGGCAGGTCGTTTCACAGATGTTGTTGCGGGCCATGGCGCAAGAGTAATTGCTTGTGATTTGAGTGGCGCTATCGATGCTTGCCGGGAAACGACACAATTCCACGATGGCCGTGTTGATTGCATTCAAGCGTCACTGTTTGAGTTGCCTTTCAGAAAGGGCACGTTTGATGGCGTTTTTTGTATGGGGGTCATTCAGCATACACCGGATCCCGCCCGAGTAATTGAAAGTCTGCCGAAGTTTTTGAAACCGGGTGGCAAGCTTGCTTATAATTTTTATGAAAAAGGCATTTTTTCTTGGGGGCAATTTATCAAATACGGTTTGAGGCTTGTGACGCGGCATCTTTCCGTTGAAAGGACTCTCAAGCTTAGTCATTTCCTGGTTAAGATTTTTTTCCCGATTACTTATTTTTTGGCGCCCATACGAAAAATTCGGATTTTGAATTTCTTTATTCCGATTTGCGCCAGCCATGCTCCGGAGTTGGATAAAGAACAACAATATACTTGGACTTTGTTGGATACTTTTGACTGGTACGGCCCACGGTATGAGACGAGACAACGTCACACAAAGGTTGCTGAATTGGTCGCAAATTTAGGGTTGGAGGACGTTCGCAGCCGTCCTGGGATTGTTCAGGCAGTACAGAGATAATTTTTCTAATCAGGAATAGGCTTGAAATAATAGTATCAAATGTTACGATATTTCATCTGTTCGTCATTTGAACGTCTATGAGAGGTAGTTATGGGAAATTTCGTAATCGCGCCACACATGCGGCTTCATGAATGGGTTGCCATCGAAAAAGGCTATTTCCATGACGCTGGGTTAGAACATGAACTCGACAATGTTTTGGTCGGACATGACGGCAAGTTGCATGATTTAGGCGACAAGGTCGGCGCTTATCAAACATTTGAAGAGGGAAGAACTTGTGATGTTAGTTCAGCCTGCCACTGGACTGTAAATGTCGCGGCGGCTTCTGGACACGGGAAACTATACGCTGACGCATATTCGGTATCGCCCTGTGCGATCTTTCTCGCTGCTGACTCGGACATTCATACACCGGAAGACTTGGCGGATGTACCGATATCCGTCGGTTATCAATCCGGCAGTCACTATTCATCTATTCAGGCCCTGGAACAATTTTTGCCGGCCGACAAAATCAAACTATCTTTTGCGGATGGACTTTTGTTCAACCGTATGGAGCTCCTGATTGATGGAAAAGTTCCTGCTGCCAGCCTCTTCAGCGGGCCTTACTATTTCATGGAACAACTCGGGTTCCGAAAGGTCGCAGATACCTCCTTCATGATGGCATCAATGGTGGCGGAAGATTCCGATATGAAGGATGTTGAGAAATACTTCGGCGCTCTTCGTCGGGCGCAAGCTGATATCGATCTTCGACCAGAGCTTTACACGCATTACTACAAGGAAGAATTCCCAGAGCGGTTCCGTGACCGGATGGATACCAGACTTTTTGGACCCGGAGAGAGAATTGTTTTCGAGCCATATTCCCGCGAAATATTCGAGAATTCTCAACAATGGATCGCCGAGCGCGGTATTTTCGAAGATGGAAACCTCGGAGATCGTGACTATGCGGAGGCGATCGTTTCCGCAGCTGAATAACTTATTAACCTTGCATCAAAACAAGGCCGGGGAAATTTCCCGGTCTTTTTTTGTTTCCGGATCGTAGTATATCAATTCAAACGGAATTTAGAGGAGAGACGAAATGGGAATGCTAATCGACGGCGAATGGGTTGATGACGACGAAAAATTCAGAAACGCCGAAGGTGGTGCTTTTGTCCGGCCTGAATCCAATTTTCGCAACGCTGTGACTGCCGACGGGTCTTCTGATTTCCCTGCAGAATCCGGTCGCTATCATTTGTTCCTGGCCCCCAATTGCCCCTGGGCCCACCGCACGCAGCTAGTGCGCCGTATAAAAGGGCTCGAGGCAATTATAACCATTTCCTTATCTTACATCCCACGCACCCGGAGCTGGGCTTATACCGAAGGCATCGGCAATGGTCTCGATCCAATCGACGGCGTTTTTGAACTTCACCAAGCTTACCAGGCAGCTGATCCCAACTATACGGGGCGAGTCACGGTTCCAACACTCTGGGATAAACAGAAATGGACCGTCGTGAACAATGAGTCCGCCGAAATCATCCGAATGCTCAACACTGAGTTTAATGAGTGGGGCGATGCAACGATTGATCTGTATCCAGAAGCGCTGCGGTCGGAAATCGATCAGTATAATGAGCGAATCTATACCACCCTGTACAATGGTGTTTATCGTTGTGGCTTCGCGAAGTCACAGGATGCCTATGAAGAGGCTTATCGCAATCTGTTTGACACCCTTGAATGGTTGGAAGAACATCTTGGAACGCGCCGATTTCTTTGTGGCAACGCCATTACAGAGGCGGACTGGCGCCTCTATACGACACTCGTTCGCTTTGATTCAGTTTATTATGGCCATTTCAAATGCAGTAAGTTCCGCATTTGCGATCAGCCGAACCTCTGGAATTATCTCAAGGACCTCTATCAGCAACCGGGCATCGCAGAGATCACTGATATGGAGGGTATCAAGAAGGGGTATTGGGGCAATATGGCGAACGTGAATCCGTCAGGAATCGTGCCCCTAGGTCCTGAAGACTTCGACCTTGGCGAGGCACATGATCGGGACCGCTTAGGGCAGGCTGCTTAAATCCTATACCAGTATTAGACAAATATCTGCGATCAGCGGTGTCTAGAATCGGGACTGCTGGTTACAAGTCTTTCCAAATTTTCGAATAGAATAGGACCAATCAATGAAACTTGTTTCTTTTACTCAACGGAAGAAAACGCATATCGGTGTTCTGACTGATGAAGGCGCGACAGTCGTAAATCTTTCTATCGCGGCGCCTCAGCTACCAACAGACATGACCGATATCATTGCGGCTGCGCCAGGAATATTGCCGGCGTTGGGTCGGGCGACGGCAACCCGTAAGAAAGAAGCCCGTCTAAAAGCATCACGCGTTAAGCTAACAGCGCCCATCCCGGTGCCACGCCGAAACGTTTTATGCGTCGGAAAAAACTATCACGACCATGCTCATGAATTCGACAAAAGCGGCTTTAATGCTACCGCTGGTGCGAGCGCTATTCCTGATTGTCCGATCATATTTACAAAGGCACCGAGCAGTGTCATTGGGCCAGGTGATGATATCCCTGGCCATCTCGATCCTACGAAATCAGTAGACTATGAAGTTGAGCTTGCGGTCGTTATTGGCAAAGGTGGACGCAAAATCACTAAGAAAGACGCTCTGAAACACGTCTTTGGCTACACCATTGTCAATGATGTGACGGCGCGACACTTGCAATCCAAGCACAAGCAATGGTTCTTGGGTAAGAGCATTGATGGTTTCTGCCCCATGGGGCCCTGGCTGGTGACAGCAGATGAAGTTGGACAGGTGAAGAAGCTTTTTGTTGAGTCCAAGATCAATGGGGAGGTTCGTCAACGTGCTCAGGTGAAAGACTTAATCTTCGATATCCCCACCTTGATCGCAACATTATCGCGCAGCATGACCCTACAACCTGGCGATATTATTGCTACGGGGACTCCCGCCGGCGTTGGGATCGGATTTAAACCACCTAAATTCTTGAAAAAAGGCGATGTTTGCACATTAGCTATCGACGGATTGGGTGTTCTTGAGAATACTGTCGTCTAAGTCAATTCGTATCAATCGATATAAAATCAAAGGGAGAGAGAAATGAAGACGTTGTTATTGGCGACGGCTGCGCTTTGCGTTGCAGCCTCTGGGGTAGAAGCCCAGAAGATGAAAGACATCAAAATCACACAGGCGGTTGCGAGCTTTGCATTCTTGCCAATCAGCTATGCTAAAGCAGCTGGTTTTTATAAAGCAGAAGGTCTGAACGTGACGCAGATCAAGACACGCGGCGGCGGACCAGACTTGGTTGCTTTGATGTCTGGTGACGTTCAGTTTAAGGCCTACGCCGGTACCTACCAAATTGGGGCAATTAAGAAGAAGCGGAAACTCCTAAACGTTTATAACTTCTATAAGCGTAATCTGATCAGTGTCGTGATTAGCGCCAAGAAGCAAAAGGAATTGGGTATTTCAGCGAGTGCTCCTTTGAAACAACGCGCCGCGGCTCTGAAAGGCCTCCGTCTTGGAATGACGCGTCCGGGCTCTCTAACGCATAAGCAGCTAAAACATCTGACTCGCGTCGGTGGTTTAGGTCCGAAAGATGTACGGATCATTGCCATTGGTGGCCCGCCGTCGCTTCTCGCGGCTTTGAAACGGGACCAGATTGATGGTTTCGCCATTTCACCGCCAGCAGACCGCATTGCCATCGCACGAGGCCTTGCTGTCATGTGGGTCGACAATGCTGCGGGCGCTGACCCGTCAATTGATCCATTCATGATGGAGAGCATCGTCACGACTAAGGAATTTGCTGACAAAAACCCTGGTGTCGTTAAGGCAATGATCCGAGCGACACGGAAAGCCGTGGCTGAAATTAGCAAGAAATCAGCTAAGGAGGTCTTTGACGTCATCAAAGGTGAGTTCAAGAAGGTGAAAGCACCAATTGGTGAGTTGGCTATCAAGGCGGTTAAGCCTGCTTTAAACCTGAAAGGGAACGTCACCAAGAAGATGGCTAAAAACACGATGCTATTGGATGGTCGTAAAGACGTTTCAGCCGATCAACTTTTTGACACCTACACGGCGAAATACCAGTAAGATTTTTCACCGCGTAGCAGAGTAAAGAAAAGTGGCTGAATCCGAGCCGATTATATCGCTTCGGGATGTGTCGCGCGTCTTCCACGCACAGCGTGGAGACGTCGTGGCGCTCTCGGAAGTGGATCTCGACATCAATGAGGGTGAGTTTATCACCATGGTTGGCCCCTCCGGTTGTGGGAAGTCAACCGCCCTGAATGTGATCGTTGGATTACTAGATGCAACGACCGGCGACGTGTTGTTTCGGGGGAAACCAAGTCGTGGAATCAATAAAGAAATCGGTTACGTAACCCAGTCTGACAATCTGTTTCCCTGGCGAACGGTTATTGAGAACGTAACGTTCGGTCTGGAAATGCAGGGTATTGGTACCAAGGCAGAACGGCTCGACCGAGCCCGTCAGTTGCTGGACCGGGTCGGGTTGAATGGTTTTGAAAACCACTATCGTCACGAACTTTCGGGTGGCATGCGCCAGCGAGTCAATATTGTCCGGACACTTGCCTATGATCCAAAAGTCATTTTGCTGGACGAGCCTTTCGGGCCGCTCGATGCCCAAACCCGTTTGCAATTGCAGGACCTACTTCTAGAACTTTGGCAGGAGCGAGCAGGGACGACGGTTATCTTTATTACCCATGAACTGACAGAAGCCATTGCCTTGGCGGATCGCGTTGTCGTTATGTCAGCTAGGCCAGGACGGGTCAGTGAAGTGGTGCCTGTCGATATCCCGCGACCGCGGGATATTTTTAGTATTCAGAGCGAACCGTCCTTTAGGTCTATTTACGATCGAATTTGGGAACATCTTGGAGAGGAGACGAAGGTGGCGGCGCTATGAATGTCTATAAGCTTACATTCTGGCGCGTCATGGTCGCGGTTATTTTACTTTCCGCCTGGCAATTGTTTGGTGGGGATCTTTTGTCCAACCCGTCGGAGATCGGGAAATATCTTGTAGAGTATGGTGGACTCAATGGGGAGTTCTGGCCCGATCTTCAATCTACCTTCCAAGCAACTGCCATTGGCTACTTTTTTGGTGCGATCATAGGACTTGTTTGTGGGCTGTTGCTCGCGCAGAGCGAAAAGGCGGCGATGATCTTTAAGCCGTATGTCCTCGCGGTTTACGGCATTCCTCGTATTGCCTTGGCACCAGTTTTCATAGCTTGGTTCGGCATCGCCCTCCTCTCGAAGGTGATGATGGCAGGCATGGTTACCTTCATGCTGGTGTTCTTTAACACCTACGAAGGGGTGAGAGCCGCTGATCTGGATTTGCGCAATACAGCGCGGGTGCTTGGCGCCAATCGTTGGCAACTCTTCTTTCGGGTGACGCTGCCAAATGCCAGCCCGTGGATCACCGCTGGGCTCCGTATTGCGATTCCACAAGCGCTCGTGGGCGCCGTGGTGGCGGAATTCATCGCGTCAGAACGGGGTCTCGGTTTCCGGATGATGGAAAATACCGGACAGTTGGCGATGGAAGGGGTCATGGGCGGCGTTTTGATCTTGATGATGATCGTTGTGATCCTGAACTCTATCCTCGACAAGGTAGAGGATTACATTCTTCGTTGGCGTCCAAAGCAAAGCGACACCGAAACTAACTAGTACACAGGGATTGGCGATGACTGAACGTGTGCAACTGGCCGACATGCTGGCCCCGAGTATCGACCCCGAAACTAAAAAGCTTGGCATTCGTACTTTAACGGCGCGCAATGATGCCGGTACACGAACCGAGGTTAGGGTTCGTCATTTCGATATTGTTGCAACCGATGAACCGGACACGATGGGTGGCACCAATACCGCGGTCAGTCCGCTTGAAAACGTGCTTGTATCTCTGGTCGGGTGTGACGGGGTGATTATTAAGGGCGTCGCCGATGCAATTGGCTTTAGCTACACCGGTGTAGATTTCGAATGTTCAGGACAGGTGGATGTGCGCGGTCCTAAAGGTGTTCCGGGTATTCGGCCTTATTTTGAAAAAATTGAGCTCAAAATAGTTTTGTACACTGATGAACCCGCTGATCGGGTTAAGAAGCTTCAGGACAACGTGGAATATCGTTGCCCGGTCATGAACCTGCTGCGTTCCGCCGACGTTGAGCTTGATGTGACCTGGGAAGTTGAGCCAGCTGAATAATCAGGCGTCGTTCACCTTACAGCGATTTAGATGACGGTTCGCCAACATCGGACCGGATTTTTCCCGATACATCTGCATGTAGTCGGAATTCATGTGAATTTCGAGCGCCGCTTCATCATCATAGACTTCGAATAGATGCACTCGGTTTTCGGTATCATCCGGAATGAGAATCTCGAATTGCTGACAGCCAGGTTCGTTTTTCAACACCCGCGCTTTGTGCTGATGGGCTAACTCAAGATATCCGGTCATGGCCCCATCGTTGAAATCCAGGGTAACGAAAAGAGCGATACTCATTTTTTAATCTCCGTAATGTGTGTTTTCTGGCCAAGGCTTTGACGATCGATGGATGTGCTTTTTATGAGCGCATAAACTTCTTTTCCCTCAGAGAGCGCCATTTGATCTAAAGACCACCTCGTAATGCGGACCCATAGCGGGACGCCAATATCGACACAGATATCGATGTCGTGTGGGGTTGTGCCATCATGATTGTCACGAATGCCTCCGATCTCGCGGATTTTTCCGTGAAGAACATTGATCTGACTTACCCCATCTGGCTTTTGTAAAGAGAGGGAGACCTCGTGTGCCCGAATACGAACGCGAACATTAGTTCCTTCTCGCGCGGTCACGTGAGGTACGCGCAATGTACCTCCATTAAAGGAGAGGGTGGTAAGGCCATATTTTTCGTCATGACTATCAACCGTTGCGGGGATAACGGACCCGGCATCGTAGCGCCCTGTGAGGCGTCGGAGATCGAGACGACTGGTGAGTGCTTCTACCGGTCCAACGGCCGCTATTTCCCCGTTATCAACTAAAACGAGGGTATCCGCGAGCCGAATAATCTCATCGATCGCATGGCTTACATAGACAATCGGGACATCAAAACTGTCGCGAACCATTTCAATGAATGGAAGTATTTCAGATTTGCGGGCGACATCAAGCGACGCCAGTGGCTCATCCATCAATAGTATATCGGGGTTTGAGAGGAGGGCCCGACCCAGGGCTACGCGCTGTTGTTCACCGCCTGATAGCGTGAGCGGTTTCTGGTCCAGCAGATGACCGATGCCAAGGACGTCGATCACCTGATCGAAATCAACCTCTCGACCACCTGTTGGTGCTCGTTTACGGCCATAATGTAAATTGCGTCGGACCGATAAATGAGGAAACAATCGGCTTTCCTGAAAGACATAGCCGATCCGGCGTTCTTCGATCTTCAAGTTGATATTGTTTTCGGCATCGAAAAGAACTCGTCCGTCAATTTCGATACGGCCACTATCCGGTTTGAGCAATCCAGCAATCATGTTGATGATTGATGTTTTCCCTGAGCCAGACTGGCCGAAAAGAGCGACTATGCCACGCGCTTGAGACTCGAATTTCGTGGAGATCGAGAAACTACCGAGCTGTTTTTGGACATCAATCGCTATCATGAACCAGTTCCGATCCTCGCCTGCATACGACGCGCCAAGATTTCCGATCCGGCAAGAGCGAATAACGCAATGACGACGGAAATGACAACAATTCGAAATGCTGCTTCTTCGCCCCCGGGCACTTGCGAAAAGCCATAAAGGGCAATTGGCAACGTCCGGGTTTCCCCTGGAATATTGGAAACGAAAGTTATCGTTGCGCCAAACTCGCCGAGACAGCGGGCAAAGCCCAGAATTGCCCCAACGATTATGCCCGGCATAGTTAGTGGAAGGGTGATAGTCAAAAAGACTGAGATAGGGTTAGCACCCAGTGTCCGCGCGGCAGCCTCGAACCTTTGATCGACGGCTTCCAGGGATAGTCTTATAGCCCTGACGATGAGAGGAAATGCCATAATGCCGGCGGCGACAGCGGCCCCACGCCAGGAGAAGGTGAATGTAATGCCAAGGGTATCGTAGAGAAATTTTCCGATTATGCCTTGCTTACCCATAAGAACGAGCAGGACATAGCCAATGACGACCGGCGGTAAGACAAGGGGCAGGTGGATGATGCCATCGAAGAGAAACTTTCCCGGAAAATCACATCGGGCAAGGATCCAGGCGGTCCCAAGAGCAAGCGGCATGCTCCACAGCATGGCCCAAAATGAAATCTTAAGGCTCAGCCATATCGCCTCGATCTCTAAGGGTGTGAAGATATCCATTCTCTATTTCACTTCGAAGCCGAATTTTTGAAAGATTTCGACAGAAACTGGTGTTCGCAAATAATCAAAGAACTTTCGAACGGCCGGTGTTTCAAACTGTTTGACGATACTCAGTGGATAGATAATCGGCGGGTGTGTATTTTTTGGAAATGTCCCGATAATTTTGACGTTTTTGACGGCAACAACATCACTTCGATAAACGATACCAGCCGGGACTTCGGCGCGTTGAATGAGCGCTAAAGCACTCCGGACGTCAGTTGCTCGAGCAGTTTTGCGGGAAATGTCTTTCCAGACACCGAGAGATTTCAAGGATTCTCTTGCATAAATGCCTGCGGGGGCATGAGCTGGATCGGCAATCGCCAAACGTTCAGATCCCAACATGGATGCGAGCGAGAAACCTTTTTCGATCTTAATTTTCAGCTTTCCAGTTTGCGGGATCGCGAGAACCAGACGATTACCCAAAAATGGGCTACTCCGATCTTTGGCGAGTAGGTTTTTTGCAGTGAGGCGTTTGGTCCAGAGAGGACTGGCTGAAAGGAAAAGCGCGACGGGGGCGCCGTTTTCGATTTGTCGTGCAAGAGCGCCCGAAGAAGCATAGGAAACCCGAATACGGACTTTCTTGCTGGGATAGGCGTTAATTGCGGCGTTTAGGGCATCTGCAGTGCTCGCGGCGGCAAAAAACAAGATGTTTTCCGCTCGTAGGGCAACAGTCGTCGATAATGATACAAAAATCGTGCAAAAAACGATTACAACTCTAACCAAAAAGACCTCCCGCCAAACTTGAGCGCTATATATCGGCGGATATAGCGCTTACTGTCAACGCATGGAATGGAATGCGTTTACTCGGTCTTCTTCGCTGCCTGTTGAAGGGCGTCGAGACTGTCCTGGATGACCTTTTGGTCGAGGTCACGGGTGATAAAGACAATTCGTGTGTCCTGGTCGTCACTTGGCCATTCCGGTAGTCTGACCGGGTGATGAAAGATGTGCTGAACGCCGTGGATAGCAACAGGGTTTTCTTCACCGTCAATGTTTACGATGCCCTTGATCCGTAACAGGTTTTCACCACGATGGGTGATGAGGGTCTGTATCCACGCAACGAAGGCAGGCCATTCAATTGGCTCCTCATACCGCATACAAAATGACGAGATGCCGTCACCATGACGCTCAGGATCGTGCATGTGCTTGTGATCTTCGTGATCATGTCCGTGATCATCATGATCATGATCTTCCCGAAAAGACTCATCGCGCAGCCAGTTTTGGACATCAAAGCTTTTGCTCTCTGGGTCGTACAGACCGCAGCCAAACAAGGCGTCAGGCTCAATTGCACCATTTGCTGCACGTATAATGTTAGCGCCTGGATTAAGAGTTTTGAGGCGTGTTTCGAGACTATCCATCGCTTCAGGTTTCGCCATATCAACCTTTGTCATGACGATCCGGTCTGCGACCGCTGCTTGTTTGCGAGGTTCTTCGTGGCGGTCGAGTTGCCCATGCCCAAAGACGGCATCAGATGTAGAAATGACGCCATCGAGAAAGAACCTGGATGCAATGATTGGGTCATTCATCAATGTGTGGAGAATGGGAGCGGGGTCAGCGAGTCCAGTGGTTTCGATCAAGACACGCTTGAACTGGGTCACCTCGCCTTTAACGCGCTTTAGGAAGAGTTCTCGTAGCGAACGGCTCAAATCCCCTTGCACCGTACAGCACAAGCAGCCCGTCGTTAACTTGACCATATTCTCGTCAACCGTGTCGACAAGCATGTGGTCGATACCGATATCGCCGAATTCATTCACCAGAACAGCGGTTTCTGCCATGTCAGGGTGTTTGAGCAGAGCATTTAGGAGCGTTGTCTTGCCGCTCCCCAGCCATCCAGTCAGTAGTGAGACTTGGATTGCGTCTTCGGGGCCTTCATGGACGCTCATTTTTTATACAATTCCCCCGGGTCGATTTCGACATCTGCAATGACATGGATGTCGTCCTCGCCAACGGCATTAAAGAAGCAGTTGTGGCGGCCGGTATGACAGGCAACACCGAGCTGTTCGACCTGTAATAGAATGGTGTCTCCATCACAATCGATCCGAAAGTCCGTTAATGTCTGGGTTTGTCCGGATTCTTCACCTTTGCGCCACAATTTGTTGCGCGAACGCGAGTAGTAACAAACTCGACCATTTTGCAGTGTTTCAATGACCGCCTCTTCATTCATCCAGGCCATCATCAAAACTTCACCGGTATCGTGCTGCTGGGCAATTGCCGGGACCAATCCCTTATCATCAAACCTGATGATTTCAAGAGCTTTGTCGATTGCCGATTGGGTAAAAGTTATGGTTTCCGCTGTCATCTAATTATCTTTATATATCAGCTATTTGCGTTTAAGCGCTCAAAGCCTTTCTCAAGATCGGCAATAAGATCTTCAACATCTTCCAACCCGGCATGTATGCGCAGGGTTGGGCCATCATTCTGCCATTGTTCCTTTGCAACCGTTCGGGTCGATGCGGGATTGGTCAGGAGGATCAGGCTTTCGAAACCGCCCCAGCTTGCGCCCATCCCATATAGGTCGAGACCATCCAGCATCGCTGCGAGCGCAACCTCTGTGTATGGCTTGAGCACAACACCAAACAGGCCACAGGCTCCAGTAAAGTCGCGTTTCCAGAGCTCATGGTGTGGATTGCTGGGCAGGCCAGGATGTAGAACGCGTTCGACTTCTGGTCGTTGTTCGAGCCAATTCGCGATTTTGAGCCCATTTTCGTGGTGCTGCCGCATCCGAACACCAATCGTGCGCATACCGCGTAACGCCAAATAGACGTCATCGGGACCAGAATTAGCACCAAGAGCAGAGGCTGATTGGCGGACCTGCTGCCAATACTCGTCTTTGGTCGTGATCATGCCCATCATGACGTCGGAATGGCCGACGATATATTTGGTTCCGGCGATGACTGAAACATCGACCCCGTGTTCAAACGGTTTGAAGAACACGCCGCTCGACCACGTATCATCAATCATCACAATGCAGTCCCGTTTGTGAGATTCGTCGGCAATGGCCTGGATATCCTGGAGTTCGAAAGTCAGAGAACCGGGTGTCTCTGTGTAAACGATCTTTGTATTATCCCGAATCAAATCCTTGATACCGGCACCGATCGTCGGGTCGTAATAGGTCGTCTCAACGCCAAAACGCCCAAGAAAGTTATCACAGAAGCTTCGCGTCGGTCCGTAGACAGTATCGACCATTAGGACGTGATCGCCGGACTTTAAGAATGCGAGCATTGCGGCATTAATAGCCGCTAGCCCTGAACTCATGCAGACCGAACGGTCACCGCCAATGAGGGCAGCAGTCGCCACCTCGAGTGCCTGGTGCGTCGGTGTACCCTGACGTCCATAAGTAAAGACGTCTAAATCCCATCGTTTGGTTCGTGCTTCTCTGAATTCTGCCAACGTCGGCGAGACAATCGTTGAGGCATGATAGACCGGTGGATTGACGATCCCGTGATTGCTCTCTGGATCGCGGCCCGCGGTTGTAATAAGGGTGTCTTGTTTCATTTGTTCACAATCAAAAAAATAGCGATGCGTCCGTGTCCTGGGCTTTATACCCACATCATGGCATTGCAAACCATTTGTTTAAAGCTGTCCGTAGGAAGCGGGAAGGACCCTATTCGGCTTCCAAGGGTAAATCTTCCCGTGTACCCCATTCAGACCAGGAACCGTCATAGACGGCGACATTGGGTTTGTTCAGTACATGCATACCAAGGGGCAATACACAGGCTGTAACGCCCGAAGCACAACTGGTGACCACGGGCGCGTTTACGTCAATTCCGGCATTTTTGTAACGCGTCTCGAGACAATGTTCGGGTAATATTGTCTTGGTCTGTGGGTCGATCAAATGATCAAACGGTAAATTCATTGCACCGGGTATATGTCCTGAGCGGCAACCGGGACGGGGCTCGGGTTCGGTACCCTTGAAACGCCCTTCGGCACGGGCATCCAGGATCTGCTCTGATCGGGTGTCGACATTTTTGAGGACATCAGCAGCAGACCGCATGAAGGCATTGTCGAGATTGGCTGTATATGTACATTCGGGGAGGGCAGGGCGATCGTTATTCAATGGACGACCTTCCGCCATCCATTTAGGTAAACCGCCATCTAAAACAAAGACATTGTCATGTCCGAAGGCTTTCAGCATCCACCAGGGGCGTGCGGCAGAGAAAAGTCCCAAGCCGTCATAGGTTACAACCGTCGCGTCGTTCGCGATTCCCAATTCCGCCATTTGAATTTCGAATTGATTGGCGGAAGGCATTGTATGGGGCAGAGAACTGTCGGTATCGGCGATCTGATCAATATCCCAATACACAGCACCTGGAATGTGTGCGTTATCAAATTCAGCGCGACCATTTCGGTTCATCGCGGACAGATACCAAGACGCATCGACAACACGAATATTGCTGTCGTTGAGCCGGCTAGAAAGCCAGTCGGTTGATACCAATGGGCGGTCTTGGGGGGCGCTCATTTACGGCCTCCGCTGTTTCGTGCGGCGGTGTTATAGCGGAGTTGTCTATCCAGTAAAACGCTTTCTTAGATCTTCACGCCTGGGCGTCAGCCACATCACCCCAAGCATAATTTTGGCATCGAAGTGCTTTTTTGTGTCGATATCGTCGCAAAGCTGTGACCAGGGAACCACAATCGCTTCAATATCTTCATCTTCCTGTTCAAGGCCGTGTAGTCCGCCTGCGTTCGTCGTATCCGTGATGCCGCAATACATGGTTACACATTCGCTCAGCATACCAGGGCTGGCAAAGAAGTCGCATATATGGTGAAGCTCGCTAATTTCACACCCGGCCTCTTCGATGGATTCTCGTCGGGCGACATCCTCAGCTGTTTCTCCCTCTTCGACCAAACCAGCGACGCTTTCGATTAACCAGGGGTTATGGTCTGCGACCATAACACCAGCGCGGAATTGCCGAATAAGGACGACCTCGTCCCGAATGGGGTCATAAGGCAGAACGCCAACGGCGGCTGCTCGCTGAACAACTTCGCGGGATATGGGTTTGGTCATTCCTCCATTGAACAGCTTATGCCGCAAGATGAACTCATTCACGGTGAGGTGGCCGCGATACAGTTTCTTTTTTTCGACTATTTCGACGTCGTCTTGGTTCATTTGATTAGGGTTTCCATGGCTTTCTAGAGTTAACGAAAATTCATATAAAATTTCAGCAAATTCTTCATGGTATTTGGACAAATTACGTCTGAAATTTCACAAAAATGCTGATGGAATTTCTTTAAAATATTATCGATCTGTTTGAACAATTCGGACAACAGCATGAATTCAGTCAGTCAGCGTAACAGAGTAGTAGCGTAGTAGGAGTAGTAAATGTATCCCATTAGCAGTAATACAGCCCAACTTCCCGGGGCATCAGATGTTGATCGAGTTTCGCCATTCCAGGATGAAGCGCGAACCCCGCGGCCAGAGACAGAACGTGATGGCGGCCGGCCGGTAAGGCTGCCTGTCGATGAAGTTAGATTGAGCGAAGAAGCTCGTCGGGCCATTGCCTTAAAACCCGTTGAACCAAAACCTCATGTGACGCCGCCGGGGGCAGACCCATTAACAGTCGCAGCCCGAACGGCCCATGCTTTCCTCGATAATCATTCACGATTAGCGGAAAGCCCGTTCGGTAAAGAAGTTAACAAGTTGATCCGGGGTATCGTTCATTTATCAAAGTCCGAAGGCATGGAGTTGAGTGAAGAAGCCAAGAAGGCCCTTAACGACGCTATTGAAAAAGTAACAAAATTTCTTAGCGATCATCCGCGAATTCAAAATTCACAATTTGGTAAATCCGTGGCCGTGATGGCACGCGGGATAAATGCACAAATTGTCGGTGATACTGGAGGTGCTGGCCTGACTGAAGCGGCGCGAGAAGCCCACGGATTCTTGAAAGACCATCCTCGCATCGCAGAAATGCCGTTAGGTGAAGCAGTTGGTAAACTCGTCCGCGGTGTTGCGGCGCAAAGCAAAGGGGCGGAAATCGGTGATATCGAGGCGTTCCAAAAACTCGCAAAACGGATCGGCAATTTTGTTGAGAACCATCCGCGTCTGTCGGAGTCAGAATTTGGCGACCTTGTGAAGGATTTGGTGCGTGAGATCGTTGCGATTGATGAAACGACAAAGCCTAAGCCAGACGCAAAACCTGAGGTGGGGTCGTACTTGATTGATCCGATGGAAATTGGCAAAGAGGAGGACGAGAGACTTGATCTCGCATTGATCTGATCATCTATAGGGGCGGCACAAACCGGGGGTTCCTGACGAATGCCCGGTTTTTTTGTGCCGTCGGGTTGCCGGTTTTCTGATCTCAGAGCATGATAATGGAAAGAAAGTAATTTATCTCTTTCAGGGAGAACGAGGCGCATGCAACCAGTACGAATGTTTTGCTGGCATTTTATGGCATATCCCCATTTGCCAGATGATTTCGATGAAAAAAACGAAAGTGGCTGGGTAACCGTTCCCAACAAGCTGTGGGATGGCGAAAAGTCACGGGGCTTGTACCAGGAATATCTCGGACAGTTGGCTTATGCCGACGAGCTTGGCTTCGACGGGATGGTTCTTAATGAACATCATCAAAACATCTATGGCTTGATGCCATCGCCGAACCTTTTGGCGTCAGCCCTGACCCAGATTACGAAGAACGGCAAGATCGTTGTTCTCGGTAATTTGCCGCCGCTTTACCTCAACCCGCTTCGGGTCGCAGAGGAATATGCGATGATCGATAATATGTCGAATGGACGGTTGATCGCTGGTTTTGCCGTTGGTGGCGGACCAGAAGCCTTCAATTACAACGTTCCATCGCCGCAAGGGCGTCGTCGTTTATGGGAAGTGATTGACCTTATCGTGAAGAGTTGGACCGATGACGGCCCGTTCTCGCATGAAGGGCCATGCTACCCGATGCGTTACGTCAATATATGGCCAAAACCATTACAGCAGCCGCATCCCGATGTTTGGGTGCCAGGTTCACGAAGTATTGAGTCTATGGCCGAAGTGGCCAAGCGAGGCTACTGCTATTTTCTGTCATCACGGTCACATGGTGGCGGTACACGGATGGCCGCGAAAGAGTTTGCCGGGGTGATGAAAGACCACGGTAAGACGTATACGCCATTTAAGATGGGTGTGTTGCTGTCGGTCTATGTTTCAGAAACAGATGAGCAGGCAAGGGCAGAGTCCCAGGAGGGTATTTTCTACTTCCCGCGGAATTGTCTCAAAGGGCATTTACGTAAAGAAGGCCGGTCGATGACCTTCGGTCCCGGCGTGCCATCTCAGTCTTTGAACTCTTGGGAAGCTTTCCTCGATTCATCGCGGGCCGCTGCTGGCGGAGATTTACTCGGTGATGCGAAGGATTGGGCGGATTTGGAAAGCAAGAACTCCATCATGGTTGGGAGCCCAGAAACGGTTCGTAAAAAGCTCTGGGAATTTGTGGAAGACGCCAAGGTCGGCAACCTGCTGATCCAATTCCAGTTCGGAAATATGAAAGATGAATTGGCCCGCAAATCGATGAAACTATTTGCCGAAGAGGTTATGCCAGCAATGCGGCGCGATTCAGCGGAACTTTTCGCCAAGGACTTCCCGATGCTTGACGAAATGGAGGCCGCAAATGAGCCTGCGTGATATCGACGTACAGGGGCGTACGGTACATCTCTATGAAGCTGGCTCAGGCAATCCAGTTCTGTATCTACATGGTATCACCGACATGCATGGGTTGGTCGATAGCAATTGTGCATTCCACGATGCCTTGGCTGAAAAATGCCATGTTATTGCTCCGGCAATGCCGGGCTGCGTTGGTAGTGATGAAGATAACAGCCTAGAAGGTATCGATGACTTGCGTTTTCATACGCTTGAAGTCATGGATTTTCTTGGTATCGAGAAGATCGATATTGTTGGTAATTGTGTCGGCGGATGGCTGGCGGCAGAGATAGCGGCACATAATCCTGAGCGGGTTGGTAAGCTCGTATTGATCGGTGCTCCTGGCTTGTTTGTCTCCGGTGAGCAAATTGGTGACTTATTTTTGGCCGTGCAGCCGCTTAACGGCAAAATCGATGATATTCGACATATGATGTTTGCAGACGGTAACGGCGCTCTGGCCGAAGAGTGGATACCTGATCAACTAACAGGTAAGCCGCAAGGAATGCTGCGCTACAAAACGTTCCGCTGCATCGCGCGGTTTGGCTTCAAGCCGCCATATTTTTATGACCAGAAACTCGTTGATCGACTTTACCGATTTAAGGGCGATGCATTGGTTGTCTGGGGCGATGATGACAGCTTTGTTCCAAAGACCCATGCCGAGGCCTATAGCAAAGGTCTGCCGAATAGTTCTGTTGAGATTGTTGATGGGTGCGGTCATGCGGTTCAGCTGGAAGCACCGGACGCTGTTGCCGATAAAGTGACCGAATTTTTAGGCTAAATCCTGAAAGCTTTTTTCTGATCTTAATTTGGAGGGCGCTTCATGGCGTTGCTAATTGACTCTCGCGACCTTGCTGGTTTGATTTCTGTCGAAGATGCGATTGACGCCGTTCGCAAAGGTTTTACCGACCAGGGGAACGCGCCGTCATTTAGTGCACCAAAGACCCGCATACAATATGAAGATCGTCGTATTACTGTTCATCCAGGCGGCTGTCCGTCTTTGGAAGTCTCTGGCATGTTTATTCATGCGGAACGCTTCACTTTTAAGGGCGATGCTCAGCAATATAACGGTGCCGGGCGCCGAGTTTATGTCGCCTATAATTCTGAGACAGCTGAATTGCGAGCTATCATTGTTGGCTCATTGCCGATTTACCCATTTGATACTTTTGAAGAAAGTTTCGGAACTGAAACGTCGATTACCAGTGCGGTTGGTACTGACCTTATAGCCCGATCAGATTGCAAAGTTCTTGGATTGTATGGCACCGGGCTTCAGGCGCGTCGTCATCTCGTGGCAATGTCGACAATTCGGCCGATAGAGGAAGTACGGGTTTATAGCCGTTCGGCTGAAAACCGTGAAAAGTTTGTCGCAGAGATGAAAACCCATTGCGATCTTGATATTCGCGGTGTGGATAATCCGCAAGATGTCGCAATCGGCGCCGACTTAATTTGTTGTGCGACGAACACCAATGTTCCGGCACTCTATGGGGAATGGCTATCGCCGGGCCAACACGTCACCTCGATTGTGAATTCTACAAAAGGTGTAAAGGAGCAGGCCGGACTTGCCAAAACACGGCGAGAAATCGACGACGAGGTCGTACGTCGTGCAGACATGATCCTGGTGAATATTCGGGAACAATCCATTGTTGAAGAACATGGTGATCTTTGTGAGCCAATAGAACAGGGGATTACCAGTTGGGATGATATAGTAGAACTCGGTGAAATCTTGACGGGAAAAACCAAGGGCCGAACCTCTGACGAACAGATCACCTTGTTTAAACAAAACTCTGATCAGGGTGTCGGATTTATGGGGCTGGCTGGTTTGGCTTGCGATATCGCGGAGTCCAAGGGCATCGGCATTGAAATTTAAAGTTTCGACCGTTTACACAAGATCGTGAGAAACTTTATTTCCGTGATGAAGTTTCCTAACTACACGTCATGAAATTATTAATTCGACTTCTCATGTGTCTTGTCGTTTGGGCGTCCCCTCAAGGGGCCGCCGCTGAAAAGATGTCAGTGACGCTTGATAGAGATTTGCGAAATCTTGTGGTGGGGTTGCCGACGATAAGCGGCGGAAAATTGTTGAAGAACGATCTAGATCAACACGTGGTCTTGATCTCGTTTTTTGCGAGCTGGTGCCCTCCTTGCAATATCGAGTTCAAACATCTGAATGAGTTGCAAAGGGCCTATCAAGGCAAGCCTTTGAAGATTATTGCAATCAATTACTTTGAAGATCTGGGCGGATTCAAGGACGATGGAGAACGCTTGGAGCGTTTCATCTATCGTCATAAACCGACATTTCATGCGCTAAAGGGTAACGATGCTATTGCGAAAAAATTCGAAGACGTTCAGCGTATTCCGACTGTCTTTATCTTTGACCAATCGGGCCGCAAGGCACTGCATTTCATTCATCGCTATAAATCAAAAAAGACCAATCCGTCGACTGAAGAACTCCAGTCTGTCCTGACAAAACTCCTCGGACCCCCTAGCCGAGAAAGCCACCAAGGGCACCCAACAAAACATTGATCAAGCCGAGCCACAAATTAGTGGTGACGATGATTCTGATCTGATTAAGATTTTTGCCAGCTTCTGGAACGTCGTCGCTCTCGAGTGCTTTCTTAAAACGAGCATAGGGCGCAAACCATAGATGCATGAACAGCGCGATCATCAGCCAGGCGATGCCGTGCATGATGTGATAAGGCACCGGTAGGTCTTTGAATCCTGAAAATCCTTCGAAAACCATTTAATAGCCGGTTACCGGCATGATGATGATGGCCATCCAGACCCACGGAAAAAACTTCGCAAATGCGCGCCCCCATAATGCCACACGTTCTGGAGGTTCCATTGGACCGGCGGCGAGCCTGAGCACGTAAACGGCAAAAAACATACCGCCAACCCAAATGACGGCGGCGAGGAGATGAAGTGTTTCTGCTGCGGCCATGAAATGTCCTCCTATATGTGTTCTGCGGCGCTTATTGCCGGGCTTGATCGCGTCAGATCGGTACTCTACGGTCCGCGCTTGATCTATCGCGAGTAACGCTAACCCCGAAATCATGGAATCAAAAGCGAACCGATGAAGTTTACCGGAACTGATACCTACGTCACGACAGACGACCTGAACATGGCAGTTAATGCTGCGATGACCCTCGAACGCCCTCTTCTAATCAAAGGAGAGCCCGGAACGGGTAAGACCTTATTGGCTATTGAGGTTGCGCAGGCATTGGGTATGCCGCTGTTTGAATGGCATATCAAATCGACAACCAAGGCACGCCACGGACTATACGAATATGATGCTGTATCACGGCTTCGGGACTCCCAACTGGGCGTTGAAGGCGTTGCAGAGATCAGAAATTACATCGACAAAGGCCCACTCTGGGATGCTTTTGACTGTGACCAGCAAGCGGTTGTTCTAATCGATGAAATTGATAAAGCGGATATTGAGTTTCCAAATGACTTGCTTCAAGAACTCGATCGGATGGAATTCTCGGTCTATGAAACGCAGGAGACCATCAAGGCGAAGCATCGACCGCTGATGATCATTACGTCTAACAATGAAAAGGAATTGCCCGACGCCTTCTTACGCCGCTGTTTCTTCCATTACATCCAGTTCCCTGAGAATGAGACCATGGAGAAAATCATCCACGTCCATTTCCCTGAGATTAAACAGCAATTCCTTAAAGAAGCGCTCGATGTGTTTTATTCGTTGCGAGACGTAAACGGGATTAAGAAGAAACCCTCCACGTCGGAACTATTAGACTGGATTAAACTGCTGTTGGTCGAAGACATTGATGCCGATGCGATCAAAGCTGATTCCTCTAAAGCAATTCCGCAGCTTTACGGCGCTTTGCTAAAGAATGAGCAAGACGTGCACATGTTCGAACGGTTGGCTTTTCTATCGCGGCGTCAGGGATAACTTGAGTTAGCGACATGTTTGTCGACTTCTTTTACGAGCTAAGACAATTGAAGATTCCGGTGACAATCCGGGAGTATCTCATGTTGCTCGAAGCTATGGAAAAGGGTGTTTGCGACGCGAATGTCGATGATTTCTACTATTTGGCGCGCTCAGCCCTCGTAAAAGACGAACGAAATTTCGACCGTTTTGATCAGGCTTTCGGTCTTTATTTCCGAGGTCTTGAACGAAAGAGTGCGGAGTTCTTTGATGATGCTATTCCGGATTCCTGGTTACGGGCCCTAACGCAACGTGTGTTTAGCGAAGAGGAACTAGAGAAACTGGAGAAGCTTGGATTTGATGAGCTTATGGAAGAGCTGCAAAACCGTTTAGCGGAGCAGGACAAGCCGCATTCTGGTGGTAATAAATGGATCGGTACCGGCGGCACATCGCCTTTCGGTCATTCCGGACAGAATCCCGCTGGCGTTCGTATTGGCGGGGAAGGCGGCGGCGGCAGCGCTACTAAAGTCTGGAAGAATCGAGAGTTTCGTAACCTCACTGGCGAGGTCGAGATCGGAACGCGCAATATCAAAGTTGCGCTTAGGCGTCTTCGAAAATTTGTCCGGGAAGGTGCAGAAGACGAATTCGATCTTGATGAAACGATTTCTTCAACAGCTCGAAATGCTGGGTTGCTTGACGTTAAAATGCGGGCCGAACGTCGCAATCGTGTGAAGGTCCTGATGTTTATCGATGTTGGTGGCACCATGGATCCGCACGTGAAAGTCAGTGAGGAATTGTTTTCAGCCTCAAAAACCGAGTTCAAACATCTTGAGTATTTTTACTTTCACAATTTTCTGTACGAACGTGTTTGGCGTGATAATCGACGCGGCAGGAGCGAGTTTCTTCCTACCTGGGAAGTGCTGAACACCTATAGTTCGGACTACAAGGTGATTTTTGTCGGTGATGCGACAATGAGCCCTTATGAAGTTACCGAACCAGGCGGCTCGGTCGAACATTGGAACGATGAAGCAGGCGCGGTTTGGTTTCAACGCTTGATAGAACAATTCCCCGACACAGTTTGGCTCAATCCTGAATCGCCTGAAAGATGGCCGCAAACCATGTCGACGCAGCTCATCTACAAATTGCTTGGTGGCCGTATGTTCCCGATGACCCTAAACGGTTTGGATCGAGCTATGGATACGTTACGAAAACGAAACGGATCAACATTGCAGCCAATCCGTTCTCACTAGAGGGGCAATGCTATGCCAATCATTCAAGACACAGACGTCGAAGAGTTTCCTTTACACGATGATGCGACCTATCAGACGCTTGTCGGAGACGAAAAGGGATCGACACCGGTTCGATTAGGACTCCAGACATCTCCGCCGGGCTTCAATACCGGCATCCATTGGCATCCTTATATGGAAATTGTGATTGTCTTGGAAGGTAAGGGGGAAGCCTGGATCGAAGGAGAAGGCGAAGTTGGAACTATTGGGCCAGGAACAACGATGGTTTTCCCGCCCACGGTAAAGCATTGGTTTAGTGTTACGGGTGATCAACCGATGAAAACTTACGGTATTCACGCATCACCAGACCGGGTTGTTGAACGTATGCCCGGTGATTTAACCGGCGGCTAATTGGTATTGCGAGATTTCCAGTCCTGAACCATGAAATCTCCTAGAGAGATTTTGGCCGGTGTCAGCTCAGCTTTTACATGCTTGAGAAGTGCCTTGCTAAGCGGATAGCTCGGGGCTGACAGTTTTAACCAGACATACGCTTTCAGGAGGTTGCGAGGCATTTCTATGCCCTTTGCATTATACATCCCAAGCATGAATTGGGCGCTGCTATTACCACGTTCTGCTGCTTCTCGCCAAATTGTAACAGCGACAGACGGTTCCTGATTTCCAACTGAGGCAGTTTGGAAGCCGACATTTTGCGCGTTGGCAGTAGGGACAATGGCTGTGGCTAAAAGAGCGAATGCCATTCCAAGAGCGATGAGAACTGGTTTGATCTGTGTCATTTTACGAGTACAGGTCTAATTAGTTAAAGATAGGTAATTATATGCAAGGACTATGCCAACTTTACAAAACAACGATAAATCAATGATTTAGGAAATTGGTTAAGGGTAGAGGCCTTCGATTAAGTCTAGATTTCTGATTTTCGCCGCTAGAAATTCGCAAATCTGTACGAAATTTCATTGATTTAGGTCGTCAGATACAAAAACAGCGGCACCTGATCAGGCACCGCTGTTTTGGTTAAGATTTAAATGTTTGTTATTTCGTTGCACGTCTCTGGTTTTTTAACCGGCTGAACATGCCTTCGATGTTCAACGGTAACCACCCCTTATATTGAGACCAATTAGCGTATTTTGGCAGCTTGAGGGAGGTTTTCAGGTTATCGAGAGATTTACCGGATCGCATGCCCCCAATGACTGCATTGTGGAGATCTTCAATATAGTCACCATGATCTTTGACGTCCTGGCGTGTACCGGTCTTGCCATGGCCGGGGGCGATAATGTCAAAATCCATATTCTGAACCTTTCGGATCGATTTGATAAGGCCCGGGATATACGTATCGCTAAGCGTTTTGAAGGCCAGCCGTTTAACCGAGATAAAGTCGACTGCGAAGAGCACCCGTTCTGCAGGAAATCGCATCACGATGCTATTGTCGGAGTGACCTAAGCCGACATAGGTGAGTTCGATTTTCTTACCACCAAGATTAATAGTCATTTTATCTGAAAATGTCAGTGTTGGTGGTGGAGTAGGCCGTTTTTCGCCAACCATAGCTGCTCGGGTTTTTTCATGGCCGACAATCGTCACGCCGGCGAATCCTCACCGCCTGAACTATGATCCTGATGGTCATGGCTATAGACCAGATATTTAATCGGCTTATTGAACCGTTTTTTGATTTCCGCTTTTAGCCATTTCGCGGCGCCGCTGTTAATCGGATCTGTTACGAGAACACCTTCATCAGTGACGTAAAACACCGAGAAATGAAAGTTATTCTGAAAACGGTAAAGATCGCCTGCAATCTTGGTAATAGCGCGTTTTGGTGCTTTCTTTTGAGCCCAAGCCGTCCCGGTATTAGCGACGATTGCTAAGGCTAACCCGATACAGGTTAATCTGATTAAGTTCTTCATCCCTCAACTCCCATTAATTCATACGTCAAAGCGAACGTTTGCCGAATTCGGTTCCGGCATCAACACACGTTCATGTGAGGTAAACAGTGCCAGGGAAGAGATAGTCCCCGCAAACTAAGATTTTGTCGCAGTTAGCTTTTGTGGATGAGGATGTCCGCAATTCTCGCAATTTCCTTCCGCGATGCTGCCGTAATATTCCTCAAACACCGGAGGTAAGTCCTCAACGATGCTATCAACACGAACTTCGCGTCGCCAAACCTTGGTGGCACAGTTCTCACAATACCATTCGAAGGCATCCATAACGCCAGTCGGCCGAACACGTTCGAGCACCATCCCGATGCTTTCGGGATCGGGTCTTTGAGGTGAATGCGGCATGTGCGGCGGGATCAGCATAATACTGCCCTCGTTGATGGGTTTGTCACGGAGTTCGCCGTCCTCGACGACCTTAAGCACCATGTTACCCTTCAATTGATAGAAGAACTCTTCATAAGGATCGTCATGATAATCCGTACGGATATTAGGCCCGCCGACAATCTGAACAATAAAATCATCTTCTGCGAAAATGGTTTGATTGAGAACGGGTGGTCTGAGCAGGTGACGGTTGTCGTCTACCCACTGCATCAGGTTGAAAGAAGCAACACCAGTCATTCCGCTCTCCTTAAATGCCTAGATCGAGTAAAAGAAATCGTCTGGCAGGTGATCCAATACGTTCCCAATTGTCCTGCCATTTGCAATGGTTTCGCCCGTTCGCTGGCTTATAAGAGCATATTGGGCGTCCCGATGTCTTTCTATTCGGTACGCTGCGTAGGGTGTGCGACCGCGTGCCCCTGAATAGATTATAAATTGATCTAGACCAGGCTCGGTTCTCCGTTGAAACCTAAACCAGCGGTAACACAGCCGTTGTTTCTCACCCAATGCCTTGATTTTTTCAACGTCTTCCTTCGCAAATGGCGATAGATCGAGTTCAACCAGATTATCAGGGGTATGTTCTTGGGGCGTACTCATCTCTGAGGCTCCATCGGCTTAAATGATCGCGACGAGTCCAGCAGCTTCAATACCAGCGATAACACAGGCTTCATCATTCGCTCCTGTATCTCCGCTGGCACCAACGGCGCCGATAACGTCGCCGTCCTGGTTTTGAACAAGAACGCCACCAGGACTCGTCAGAATTTTTCCGCCGCTAAGATCAGAAAGGGCGCTGAAGAAACTTGGGTTTCCGGCTGCACGCTCGCCAAGAGTTCGGGTTGATGCCCCCATGCCCAGGGAACCCCAGGCTTTGCCGGACGCAATATCACCGCGTAGCAATGAGGACTTGTCTTCCCGTTTAAAGGCGACCATATGCCCGCCGGCATCAAGTACTGCAAAGGTCAATGGTTTGAGATCCATTGCGCGACCTTTAGCCAATGCCGTATCGACAATAGTGGATGCTTGATCGAGCGTAATATTAGACATAGCGAATCCTGCGTTAATGACGTGCCCGACGTTGAGTGAACCAACGCCTAGTGAGATAATCTTGTCAGAAAAATATTAGACTCGAAACTCTAAGTCTCAGAATAAGGAAACAGGAAATGGCTGACTTTAAGCTTTTGAACTATGCCGGCGTCGCGGGAGAACCGAGACCTGGCATTCTCGTTGGTGATGATCAGGTCGTTGATTTGGAACAAGCGACCGGCGGGGAAGCCTGGGCGCGAACAAATATCGAGATCCTCAACAATTGGGAAACGTCGTGTGGTGCGCTGCATGCGATTGCGGATAATCCAGCGGAGATGCGTCCCCTCGCTGATGTCCAGCTATTGGCGCCCTTGCTGTTTCCGCCTGCGATCTATTGCGCGGGCGCGAATTATAAAAAACATGCGATGGAAATGTCGCCGGACAAGAAAACCTATCCGGATAAATCGGTCACCAACCCATACTTCTTTCTCAAGAATGGTCCACATTGCGTGATCGGTCCGGATGAGGAAATTAAACTACCTGCATTATCCGACATGGTTGACTGGGAAGCTGAATTTGCCGTTGTCATTGGCAAGCCGGGGAAAAACATTTCGGTAGAGAAAGCGTTTGAACACGTCGCCGGCTACACGATCATGAATGATCTCTCTGCCCGGGATCAGGGCAAACGGGAGGACTGGCCGCGCTTTGGCGTAGACTGGTTTGGTCACAAGAACTTTGACACGGCAGCGCCAATGGGACCGTGGATTACGCCTGCTGATCAGATCGACGACCCATATGCGTGCCGTATGAAACTCTGGGTCAATCAGGATGAAATGCAGAATGAAGTCATTTCGGATCTGATCTTTGATATAGCGGAACAGATCGAATGGGTTAGCCGCCGGTTTAACCTGCTACCAGGTGATGTGTTTTCTACCGGTACGCCGTCGGGTGTTGGACGCCCGCGCGGTATCTTCCTTAAATCCGGCGATACGGTACGGATTACCGTCGATGGGATCGGTGAGTTGCAAAACCCGGTCGTCCAGGGGGATTAGGCCTCTAACGATTACTGAAGATCATCGTGGGCGGCGCGGAGTACACCGATAACCTCTCCGGCTCTTGAGAAGATGGGTGGCTCAAGCAAATTGAGGAGCCGACCCATTGCTCGGTCGTCGATCACGCCCAACTTCATTAGGAGTCGCATCATGACGGCTTCGGCTGCGCGACGCGCCCCATCATCGATTTTGATGGCTACACCGAGGCCGAGTTCCGTAAGTGTCGCACAGTAAATGCCTTCGGCACCGGTTTTTACCAAAGCTGCTTGTCCAAGAGCGTCTATAACCCGGGTACAGAAGCGTCCCTTGCCAGCAATTAGATAGGGTTCCATCGCCATGGCGTTGCGAATACGGGCACAGGCTTTCTGCCGTTCTTCGGGTTGATCATGCGGGTCACCGAGCCGTGCCATAGCCAGCGCCAGGTTTCCAAGCGGGACTGCAATGGTTGGAATACCACAGCCATCCAACCCCTTGGGAGCATCAAACAGATCCATGCCGGTCATCTGCTCGATGATACCAATGACGCGTTGCTGGACCGGATGATCCCCGCGGCTATAGCCAAGAATTGGGTGATCCAGATGCTTGGCAATTGTCAGGAACCCCGTGTGTTTTCCAGAACAATTATCATGAAGAGTCGATGGTTCGTTGCCGCTTTCTGTGAGCACGGCTTTCGCCTCATCAGTCCAGGGCAGGGAAGGACCACAAACCAGATCATCGGGAGTACAGCCGATCTTCTGTAACCAATTGCCAACGATATCGGTATGGGTAACCTCGCCATTATGGCTAGCGCAAGCGAGAGCAATGTTTGCATGACCGAGGCCGAAGGCTTTGGCTGCACCGGTTTCAATTAGGGCAAGGGCTTGAATGGGTTTGATGCCTGAACGCGGGAAGACCGACGCGTCAGTATCACCAGCCGCCATAACCACACGGCCATGCGCATCGACAACGGCGAAAGACCCGCGGTGAACGCTTTCGACAGCATCGCCGCGGACGGCTTCGATTAGGATGGGATTAGCGGAGGTCTCTTCAGTATCCGCCATCTGAGATGCTACCGTTTAAC